>Ga0180433_10002057_pt1 | contig 32195 bp, 25 predicted proteins | sample SS_ome_8_FD_132980 | JGI IMG/M metagenome (GOLD analysis project Ga0180433, IMG submission 132980) | Hypersaline lake sediment archaeal communities from the Salton Sea, California, USA - SS_1_D_1 metaG | ecosystem: Environmental > Aquatic > Non-marine Saline and Alkaline > Hypersaline >...
ATTTTTAAAGTATATCATTGTTGCCTCCTTGACTGTGTTTTTGGTTAAAAATTTTTAATACCAATTTAAGGTATTTACAGCGAGGAGGCAACCTCTTTTAAATTATAGGAACTCTGCGGAACAGAAAAGGATTTCAAACCTTCAGGAGGTTCCCATACACCGATTAAAGGCAGTCCCTGACTGCCGGGGAAGGACAATGACAAAACCGCAGTCAAGGACTGCTGTTAGCCGTGTCTGGTGGTTGGTTTTAATGGAAAATGTTTTTCCCATCACCCTGACAGGGTCAAAAAAAGACCCTGTCAGGTCTAAAAAGAAATGCTTGTACGAACAACGATTTACGATTTATTGCTGCAGAGCCCGGATCCCTCTTGCGAAAAAAGGAAATCACATTGCGAACTTTGCGTGCCCTGCGTTAAAACTTTATTTTTATCCAACTCCGACCATTACTTTTTCTTGGACAACCCTGCAGCCTCAGTCAACCAAAAAATACTGCACAGTTGTCACTACCCGGATTTTTTTTATTTCCGGTGAGTTCTGATCTCTGTTGCTGATGGAAAAATAACCCTGAGTTGCATTCCGTATTTTCCCTACTTTACTTCCGGAATCCTTGGCAAATTTTTCTGCAGCCTGCCTAGCATTCTTGGTTGCCTGTTCTATCATTTCCGGTTTGATATCATTCAGACTGGTAAAAAGAAATTCTGTAGGATTCTGCCAGCTTTCAGCTGCCAGTACTATACCCTGTCCCACCAGTTTTCCGGACTTTTCCATGGTTTGCTTGACCAAAGAAACATCTTGGGTACGGACTGTTACTGTAGTCTGAGCAGTATACCTGTACTGACTTCTCGACACATTACCATATTGTTGTTCAGCTTCTGTATCTGTAATCTTAGGAGCGGAATAAGAAATCTGTTCTTTTTTAAATCCGGCTTCCATAAGAAAATTGTTGATGATTTCCCGGTTTGCATCAATTTCATTCTGTAATTCTGAAAGTACATTATCTGCAACTTTTATAGTGATGGGCCAGATTGCCAGATCAGCATTTACTTCCCGTTCTGCCAGGCCTTTAACCGTCACATAACGGTCAGAAGTTCTGCCTTTGTAAAATCCCAGACCAATACTTATACCTGCGATACCGATACATACACCAATAATAATTGAATTCAATAATCCTTCTTTTTGCATGTGTACTCCTTTCCTGCAATCTGCAGAGTTTTTTCTCTCTTAAGTTAAATGTAAAAAAGATTTAAAAAAACCACAGGGAACACAGAGCATAACATGAGGGCACAGAGAAATATCATTTACATTTATTTATTTTTTTTTAGAATTTCTCTGAGATCTCTGTGGTTTAAATTAACCCTATAACCCGGTAGGCAAATCAATAAAAAAACATTCCACATCAAACTTTTTTTCCAATAGTTCACTGACTGCCTTTACTCCCAGGGTCTCAGTAGCGTAATGACCGGCAAAGATCACATTGATCCTTGCTTCTTTTGCTGTCCAGTAAAAACTATGTTTTGGTTCACCGGTTATGAAAAGATCCAGTCCCTGGTCAATCGCCTGCTCAAGCAGATCTACTGCACCTCCGCTTACATATCCGGCATTTTTTATTTTTTTCTTTCCGAAATTCCACACTAATGGTTTACAGTGTAACTTTTCTGAGATCTCTTTCTCAAGCTGTTTCAAGGAAACAGGAGCATCAAAACTCACCTTTTTCCCTATTTCGATCCCTTTATATTCACCAAAATCTTCTGAAACCTTCCATTCCAAAACCTTCTGCACTCTGGCATTATTGCCTAACCTGTCATGCAAATCAAGAGGCAGATGCGCTGCATACAGGGCAATATCCGCCTCAAAAAGGATTTTAAACCGCTGATAGTTGGACCCTGTTACTGATTCCGGTTTTTGCCAGAATAGACCATGATGCACCACCAGTAAATCAGCATTTTTTTCTGCAGCTTTTTGAAAAGATGCCAGAGAAGCATCCACTGCAAAACCTGCTTTGCTCACTTCACCGCTGTTCTCCACCTGTAAACCGTTCAAACTGTAATCATCAATTTCCTTTATATTCAATGTCTTATCCAGAAAATCAGTAATTTTTTTTAATTTCATTGCAGTCCTCTTGTTCTTATTAATATATAATTTCTTACTACTTAGTTTCTTAAGTTCCCAAGCTCTCAGGTTCTCAAGTTCTAATGCTCTAAAGTTCTCCCGTTCTCAAGCTCTCACGTTCTTAAGCTCTAACCTCTCTTTTTAGGCTTTCTTCTTTAGTCTTTAGTTTTCCCTTTTCCATACTCCTTTCCTCCCTTTTCCCATATATTGACCGCCGACCGCTGACCGCATCACCGAGCTGTCTGCCGTCCGCAGTCTGTGGTCTTCTCTGACCTCTGGCCACCGGACTCTGACTTCTGCATGTTAACCTTCTCAAATTCTAATGTTCTCAGGTTCTGTTTTATCCTTTATCCTTACTCCCTATCTTCCCTCAATTTCTCAATCAGCAACTTCATATCTGCCGGAAGTTCAGATTCAAAAAAACACTTCTTTCCGGTAACTGGGTGTATAAACCCCAGACTTTTAGCATGCAAAGCCTGACGGGGCATAATTTTCAGCAGCTGTTTTACAAATCTGGTGTCATTCTGACTCAGGCCTCCTAAACAAGCCCCCCTGCCTCCGTACATCTGATCACCAAACACCGGATGACCAATATGAGAACAGTGCACTCTGATCTGATGGGTTCGTCCGGTCTGCAGAGTAAGACGCAGTAAGGAAGCAATCCTGAACCGTTCTTCGGCATGATAATTTGTTACAGCCTTTTTGCCCTCCTCCCTCACTCCGAACTTTCTTCTGTCTCTGTTATTCCGGGAAAGTAAGGTTTCTATAGTATCTTTCTTTTTTTTAATTCTCCCCCAGACCACTGCAATGTATTCTCTCACTACTGTTTTTTTCTTAAATTGATCTGCCAGCTTTCTGTGAGCTTCTTCGTTTTTTGCAACCACCAGAAGACCACTTGTATCCTTATCAATTCTGTGTACAACACCGGGGCGTACAGGATCACCACTGCTAGAAAGAGATTCACAATGACCTAAAAGCGCATTGACCAACGTACCGCTCCTGTTGCCATATCCGGGATGGACAACCATACCTGCCTCTTTATTAACAACCAGAAGCGATGTATCTTCAAAAACAACAGAAATTGGGATATTCTCAGGTTCCGCTTCCATAGGTTCAGGTCTGGGAATATGAACTTCAATTTCTTCTCCTGCTTTGATCAGATAACGGGGTTTTTTAATAACCCCGTTAACAGTGACATTTCCTGTCTCAATGATTTGTTTGATTTTACTTCGGGAAACTTTTGATATTCGGCTGGCTAAAAATACATCTAGTCTTTCACTATGTTGTTTGTCAGGAACTACTATCTGTATACATTTCTGTTCCATCTATTCTGAAGGTTTATCCTTTACAAACTGTGATGCCTTTTCCTTTTTTTCAATTTTAATCATAGCATAAATTAGCATAAACATCCCGATAACAACTGCTGAATCAGCCACATTAAATACAGGCCACCGTAAATCTCCGATTCCTACATCAACAAAGTCAACAACTCGTTGAACAAGAAGTCTGTCAATGAGATTCCCTAGTGCACCCCCTAATATAACTGCCAACCCGTATTTAAGTATTTTCTCTCCATTACGGTGATATATCATATAAATTATTATTACAATACTAGCCAGTAAGGAAAGTATTGTAAAAATTATGGGATGTCCAACTCTTATTCCAAAAGCAATTCCTGGATTTTCAACATAGGTTATACGTAAAAAATCGCCCACTAATTGAATTGATTCCCCCAGATACATACTTTCCTTAATAATAATCTTTGTTATTTGATCTATAATAACTATGAGCCCAATAAGTAAATAAAGCCTCAAAAATAACTCCTGTTAATATTTAACTCTGTTTTTTTTCTTTCATTTTACACTCATAACAAAACCGTGCGTGTGGAACAGCTTCCAGTCTTTTCTTTTCTATCGGATTTCCACATGATTCACATGTACCATATGTTCCATTCTCAATTCTCTCCAGAGCCATATCCAGATGATACAAATACCTGCCATCCCGTTGTGCATAGAAAAAACTTTTTTCTCTTTCCATATTATCTGTTCCCTGGTCTGCCATATGAAATGTGTAGGAAGAATGTTCACCGGAAGCATCCTTTAAAGTAACATCCATATCCGAAGTTTTAATATACTCCATTTCTTCAAGCATTTCATTTCTCTTTTCCCATAACAGTTTTCTGTATTTTTCCAATTCTTTCTTAGTCATACTACTTCTCCTTTAACCAACACTTATTATTATTTTTATTTAATTATTATCTGTTCTTTCTATTCCTATATTTATAGTCTCATTATTTATTGCCCATTCTTTACTGAACTCTCCTTTATCTTGCATTTCCTTTAATTCGAGGGCTAAGACTTCATGTTTTATATACTTACTTTTAGTGGTTATAGACTTTTTCAGTTTATCACTTCCGTTAAAATAAACCTTGATCCTGTCAGTAACATTAAAATCTGCCTCTTTTCTCATTTTCTGCACTCTATTGACAAATTCTCTGGCATATCCTTCATTAATCAAATCATCAGTAAGCTGGATATCTAAAGCTGCGGTCAATCCATCTGCATTGCTTACAACCAGTCCCTCTCTTGATTCACTATAAATTTCAACATCATCTAAAGAAATTGGCATTTCTTTACCCTTATCAATACTAATATGTACAATCTTACCGTTTTCCAATATATCAATTTCTTCATTAGAAAAATGTGTAATAATATCTGCTACTTTATTAACATTTGAACCAAATTTTGGACCTAAATTCTTAAAAACAGGACGAACTTTTTTCTTTAATAGTTCTGATACATCATTAATAAATTCAAGATCATGAACATTAATTTCTTCAAGAATTAAATCTTTAAAATATTCAATTGCCTGCAGCTGTCTCTTTCCTTGTGCAACAATAATAACCTTTTCAAGTGGCTGCCTGACTTTTATTTGAGCATCATTCCTCAAGGAGCGACACATTGTAACAACTTCACGTGCTGTTTTCATGTTATCCAGTAAGGTTGTATCTGAATAACTATATGCATCAATCTGAGGATCAGGATATTGTGATAAATGCACACTTTCAGCCTCTATCTCATCAAAAATGTTTAAGCTACAGTACATTTCTTCAGTTAAAAATGGAATAAACGGAGCTAATAATTTTGATAAAGTAAAAAGAGTTTCATATAATGTTTGATAAGCAGCAGATTTATCCTCATTCATCTCAGACTTCCAGAATCTGCGCCTGTTTCTCCTGATATACCAGTTTGACAAATCATCTATAACAAAATCCTGAATATTCCGGGATGCCTTGGTAATATTATTTTTTGAAAGACTTTTATCAACTGTAGTAATCAGTGCGTTTAAAGAGGAGATGAGCCACTTATCAATTTCAGGCCTGTCTGCAACAGCAATAATCTTATTATTATCGTAAACAAAATTATCAATGTTGGCATACATTACAAAAAAATTATAAGTATTTATCAAAGTGCCAAAAAATTTTCTCTTTGCTTCCTTTAATCCCTCGATATCAAATCTTGTCGGTACCCAGGGCGGACTTACCGTATAAAGATACCAGCGAAGTGTATCTGCTCCTTCTGCATTAATAATATTAAAAGGATCTACCGAGTTGCCGCGGGTTTTAGACATTTTCTGACCATCTTTATCCAGTATCATCTCGATCGATATACAGCTTTTATAAGATGACATACCGGAAATAATAGTCGAAATTGCCAGCAGTGAATAGAACCATCCTCTCGTCTGATCAACACCTTCTGCTATAAAATCAGCAGGGAAATTTTTGTTAAACTCATCTTTGTTCTCATAAGGATAATGACACTGAGCATACGGCATAGCTCCGGAATCAAACCAGCAGTCAATAACTTCAGGGGTACGCTCCATCTGTTTACTGCATTCCGGGCAGGGTATCTTTATCTCATCAATAAACGGTTTATGAAGATCATCTATGTCTTTCTGTCCGGATAATTTTTTTAATTCTTCTATACTTTCAATCACCTGGTGTTTACCACAGGAAGGACAGATCCATATATTCAGCGGTGTTCCCCAATATCGGGTTCTAGACAATGCCCAATCAACATTATTCTCAAGCCATTCTCCCAGTCTCCCTTCACCAACCTCCCGGGGATACCAGTCAATCTTCTTATTATTTTCTATCAGTTCTTCTTTAAATGCTGTAGTCTTGATATACCAGGACCTTTTAGCATAATACAACAGAGCAGAATCACATCTCCAGCAATGAGGATATGAATGTGTATACAGTTCTATCTTATATAAACGTCCATTCTCTTTTAAATTATTGATAATTTCTTTCTCAAGTTTATCTTCCTTGACATATCGGCCCTGCCAGACGGGTACTTTTTCATTGAAACGTCCATGCTCATCAACTGTATGTACAGCCGGTAATCCAATCTCCATTCCAAGCCTGTAATCATCTTCTCCATACATAACAGCTGTATGAACCACACCTGTACCTTCATCTGTAGTGACAAAATCTGCCAGAGCAACAGTATAGGCATTCTCTCCCTCATCACTTAAATCAATAAAATCAAACAAGGGCTTATATTTCCATCCTGCCATCTCTTTACCGGGAAATGAGCGAATGACTTTATATTCACCTTTAAGAATATCCAGTCGGTTTTCTGCAAGATAGTATCTCTCTTTTTTATCCCCGACCTCCTGTTCAACCTCAACATATAATATATCTGACCCCACAGCAAGAGCAACATTACCGGGAAGAGTCCAGGGTGTGGTTGTCCAAGCCAGAATATACTGATTATCACTGTCTGCCAGAGGAAACTTTGCAGTGATGGAATGATCTTCAACTTCTTTATATCCCAGTGATGTCTCATGACTTGACAGGGCTGTTTCACATCTGGGGCAATAAGGGAGTATTTTAAATCCTTTATAAAGAATATCTTTCTTCCACATTTGAGCTAACAGCCACCAAACAGTCTCAATATATTCATTTGTATAGGTTATATATGGATCTGAAAGATCCACCCAGAATCCTATTCTTTTAGTAAGTTCATTCCAGTCTCTCAGATAAGTAAATACTGATTCCCTGCATTTTTTATTGAATTTCTCTACACTGTATTCTTCAATCTCATCCTTTGTCTCCAGCCCTAACTCCTTTTCAACCTCAATTTCTACAGGGAGGCCGTGAGTATCCCATCCAGCTTTACGATTAACTCGATACCCCTGCATGGTCTTATAACGGCAGACAAAATCCTTAACAGTTCTGGAGATTACATGGTGAATACCCGGTTTTCCGTTTGCAGTAGGAGGGCCTTCATAAAAAGTAAACAAATTACTCTCAGATCTTGTTTCTATAGATTTCCTGAAAATATTATTTTTTTCCCAGAAATCCAGGATCCTCTTTTCAATTTTATTATAATCAACAGGTGTTTTAATTTGTTTAAATGACACGTCTTGCCTTTTTCTCCATTTTTCTTGTTTAATCTTTACTGACATATTTACTCAATATTGGATCAAGCTTTTCTTTTACCTCAGAAGGTATGTTATCCAGAGGAGTTAATATTGCATTCTTTAATGCCTGATTACATTCACATGATTTCTGTACAGAAATTTTGATGGCTGCAGCTTTTATTATCTTTTTTGCCACCTCGGCATTCTTGGATAAATGTTCTACAACCATATCAACATTAACGCATTCTTCTTCCTCATTCCAGCAGTCATAATCAGTAACCATTGCCATAGTTACATAACACATTTCAGCTTCCCGTGCAAGTTTTGCTTCAGGAAGATTTGTCATACCAACTACATCAAATCCCCAGGATTTATAGAGCAGAGATTCAGCTTTAGTGGAAAAAGCAGGACCTTCAATATTACAGTAAGTACCCCCTAAATGCATTTTTGTTCCTTCTCCTACTTCCTGCCCCACCTCGTATAATATTTCTCTAAGGTTCATACAAACAGGATGAGAGAAATCAATATGAGCGACAATCCCATCACCAAAAAAAGTATTTTTTCGTAACTTGGTACGATCATAATACTGATCTATAAGCACTACATCCAACGGTCGTATTTGTTCTTTCAGGGACCCAACAGCTGAAACAGAAATTATTTTGCTGACTCCAACTTTTTTCAGAGCCCATATATTTGCCCGATAATTAATCTCCGAAGGTAACATTTTATGATCTTTTCCATGCCGGGGAAGGAAAATAATCTCTTTGTTATTAATCTCCCCCGTTATTAATTCAGCAGAAGGGGTGCCAAAAGGTGTATATATTCTTTCCTTTGATGTAATCTTTATGCCTTCAATGTCATATAGACCACTTCCGCCGATAATGCCGATTTTATTTTTGATCATAAATATCTCTGCTTATTAATTTATTTGATATTCATTTATTTCTTCTTCTTGTTCTTTTCAATTTCTTTAAGCTGTTTCAGGAGTTCTTCTCTTCTTTTTTCCAGACTCTCAATATTTTCATCATCCTTCATATCTTCCCGGGTACCAGAATAAGTGTTGCCTTTTGTTCCGTTTCTTAATTGCTCAGATTTTCTTATGTTCCGTATTTTAGTGATAGCATCCTTCCGATCTTTCCTGGACCCGGCATGAATAAATAAATAGGTGCCCAGGACTCCCCCCCCAGCAGTTGTAATAGCAACTGTATTCCCCTCTTCACCAAATAATGACCCCAGAAAAAAACTCGCTCCAAAACTCAAAATGCCTCCCCCAATTCCATAGACAGTTCTATTCTTATTTGTCTTCACTGCTGCAATTTCAGGTTCCGATATCCCTCTGCCAAACTCATCATACACAGGCTCCTTTTGTTTAATTGACCTGATTGATGATCTTGTTACTGCCCGCCTGGATTCATCATCCTGTAAAATAATTATTTGATGAGGTTTTACATCAATAACTGTACCGGTAATCTTTTCCCCTGAAAACTTAATAATTTCCAGATAGTTTGTTGCTTCCACTTGCTCATACGAGGTCATTGTATAATTAGTACAGCTGTATAAAAATAAAACCAAACATATTAATATTACAATTCTTCTGAGAACATGCATATATACCTCCGTAAAAATCATCTAAATAGCATTAATTTTTTGAGGTTATTTTTTCTGTTTATTATCTTTCTCGGAAGCAACTGCTGACTTCTTACTGCTAATTCTTGAAAGATTTCTGGATTCTTCTATAAAATCCACATCATCCAGCTCCAACACATCAATTAATTCCATCTGGGACTGCAGTAAATGCTTTAACCGTTTTGCAAATGATTCCTTTTGTGTTCTAATAATCTTTAATTCATTTTTCATCTTATCCAGTTTTTCACGTGCCTCATCCAGTATTCTTTCTGCCTTTAATTCTGCTTCTCTTTTTATAATATCTGCTTCCCGTTTAGAATTCTCCTTGGACTGACTCACACTCTCCTGAGCATTCATCAGTGTTTCCTGTAAAGTTTTTTCTACTTGCTGGTAATCATCAAGCTGAGTCTTCAGTTTTGAAACTTCACTGGCAAATTTATTTCTATCATTAATCACCGCTTCATATTCATTAGCAACCATTTCTAAAAAGGCGTCAACTTCCGTTTTATCATATCCGCGTACTTTGATTTTAAACTGCTGCTTCTTGATATCCAGAGGCGTTATCTTCAAATTTGATCACCTCCCATTTCTTAATAAATTAAAAACAACCCTTCATCCGATCGACCCTTATTGTAAGTATTTTTTTACAAAAAATCAATACCATTTTCTGTTTTACACTCTTTCTTGCAAAATCCCAATTTATTTAACATATACTATCTTACAGGTTTGCGCAGTGTTCCCCACTGTTGTTCTCAATATATAAATTCCGGAAGTTACTGAACCTCCGTATTCATTGCTTCCGTTCCACATAAATTCACGTTTATAAACACCTTTGCTGAGGATACCATTATATATAGTTTTAACTTTTTGTCCGATTATATTGTAAATTTCCATTGTTACCTGAGCTCTTTCAGCAATGATAAGAGGAAAATATGTTACTCCGTTAAACGGATTCGGATAATTTTGAGAAAGCTTAAAAGTTTTATCAATATCCACCGTAGGCGAGATAATAGAGTAAAACCCCTCGTATAAAACATCAGGAGCACTTATCGGCCCTTTATATTCATCACCCAGAGAATCTCTTGCTGATACATAAAATCTAATATTCTCAAGATTAACATCCGAAGATACAGATGCTCTGTAAATGCTGTTTTCTGATTGTAAAAGGACCATTTGAACTGATGTGAAATCCGTCCCTCCTGTGAGTTTATAATGTAAATACACTGAATCAGGATTAATTCCGTACTTCCATAATATCTTAACATCCAGCCCCTGATAATCCTCATTTTTTAGATCCACAGAAGTAAAATTTGTAAAAACAACGCCGTGATGAAATACCGCCTCATATGCATCAATAAGTCCCCACCCATATAAATTATCCGGATATTGCGAACGATCTGCTGTTTCCCGCAAGGCCTCTCTTACCTGCATTGCACTTAATTCCGGATGTGCCTGTAGTATTAATCCGCAAACACCTGCTGCTAAGGGACAGGAAAAAGATGTGCCACTGCCACCACCAGAAGTATTAAAAACAGTAACTACACCTTGCCCCATTGCTACTACATCAGGTTTAATCCTCCCGTCTGCAGTTGGCCCAGCAGAACTAAAGGAAGTAATTTCACCTTCATGATCCACTGCCCCTACTGCTATCACACTATCCCCGTCAGCAGGCGACAGTATATAGAACCAGGGATCATCCCTTTCATTTCCTGCAGAAGTAACAACCACTACTCCTTTGGAGGCAGCTATATCAGCTGCCCGGGTTGTAATGCAGGTATCGCCGTTCATATCATCATACATATATCCTGTTCCGCCGTCAAAGACACTATATCCCAGAGAAGAAGATACAACCTCAACTCCTTCTCTTTCCATCCATTCGATTGCTTCCACCCAGTGATCTTCTTCAACTCTGGTTTCAGAAGGTACCCATTCTGTCTTTGCCAGCATGTAAGAAGCGCCAAAAGCAGGGCCTATGAGTTTTCCCTCCCAAAATCCACCTATAACTGACAAAGTTTGTGTTCCATGATTATCCTGAAAAGAAGGATCATTTTCCTGGTTTGCAGTTATGCTGTCACTCCAGTAAAAATCATATTCTTTGACTATATCCATATGGGAAAAAACTTTTCTGTCCTTATGATCAAAACCAGTATCAATCATTCCAATCAGCACCCCCTCACCATTCAAACCCATATTATGTAATTCAGGAACATGTATCTGATTATTCTGATATAAACTGTTACCGTAATCATAGGCATAACTTTTTATTTTCTGTACAGTTCTGGATTTGGCTATTCTTTCAGGTTCAGGAAGTTTCCTTATAAATGAAATTACCGGTCTGGCGTTTCTGACAAAAGAAAAAGAGCGTATTCTTTTTATCATCTCATGTTTTGTAAATACACTCACTCCATTTAACCATCGTGAAAAAGCAATTGGTTCAAGCCCCATATCATTTAATATCTCAAGGTACCCTCTGTAGACAGGTAAATCAAGATCATCAATTAATCGGGATGGATCCGTTTTAGAACGGCGCAGCAGAGCCTTCTGTGAAATGTCAAGCTCAGAAGCCAAAGCTCTCTCATCTCTCTTTGCCAACCTTTGAGGACCTTTATCTTTAAAAAATACCCAGTATTTATTACTATCAGTGCTATAGGTCTGAGATAAACCTTTATAGCTAAGACTAAAAAAAATAAAGATTAATAAATTAACATATAGTGTTTTCTTAATACGCATCTTAAGCCTTATAATAAAATTATCAGTAAAGTTTATTAATTTAGTAAAAAATCTAATCTTAATCAATAAAAAATTTTTTATAATTAATTCTTTGAACTAATACTAAACATTTTTATATTCAGATAATAATCAGATGATTACTGTAAATATCTCAGCATATAATTACAGTGACTGAACATTTTTAATACCCATGCTGTATCTGTGCTAATCCCTGACTGATTTTATTATGTATAAATTTTATTCAGTATAGAGCACCAAATGATTGAATTCATATTTATATCATTATTCTGTTTACTCCTGCTATGTTACTCTGCTATTCTAATTTATTTCAGAAAAGGTCTTTCAGAATTAAAAAAACCTGATTCAGCAAAAAAACTGTCAGTATCCGTAATCGTTTCGGCACATAATGAAGAAAAAACGCTGCTCCGGCTTCTCAGCTCACTGAAATCTCAGAGTTATCCTGATGAACTTACCGAAATTATTTTAGTTGACGATCGTTCAGATGACCAGACACTGAAGCTGATGGATCACTTTGCACAGCAAAAGAATAATACTACAATCTTAAAAATAGAGCATACATTACCCGATGTATCTCCTAAAAAAAGAGCAATAAGAGAAGCTATAGAAACAGCACAAAATGATATTATAATTACCACTGATGCAGATGCTGTTCCCGGAAAAAACTGGATTAAAAGTATAGTTGCTTATTACACAGACAATACAGGTATGGTTCTGGGATATGCTCCTTACATGACTGATCCGCCGTTTGACACTGTGTTTCATAAGATCTTGTCCCTGGAGTATTTTGTTATGGGTTCAGTCACCGCTGCAACTGCAGGATTAGGATTTCCTGTCACCTGTAATGGAGCCAATTTATCCTATAAAAGAAAACTGTTTAATGAAATCGGAGGATTCGGTGATTCCATTAAATGGTTATCAGGTGATGATGATCTTCTTATGCACCGCATAAAACAAAAATCTTCTGCTGAAATTAAATTTGCAGCAGCAGAATGCGCAGCAGTATATAACGATCCACCGCAGAACTTCTCTTCATTTATCAGACAAAGAATACGTTTCTCATCCAAGCATATTGCCTATCCTCTCAAGGTAAAACTTTTTCTGTCTGTGATCTATTTGTTTTATCTTTTCTTAGCCGGACTGTTAGTAACTGTATTTTTGATTCCGTCATTATTACCGCTTTTATTAGCCGCATTCTGTATAAAAATAACAGCTGAACTGCAGTTCCTTATCCCGGCAAAAAAAATACTGGAGAACAGGAATCTTCTCCTCTACTATCCCCTGAGTGTTATACCGCATATTTTCTATATGATTATTTTCCCTGTACTTGGTCTGATAATGCCTAAAAAATGGTAGTCTGACAAAATAAAACTCTTAATACATTGAAAGAAATTTTTAAAAAAAGGTAAAATCAAAAATTTCATTGACAATCAATAAAAAAAAATGTATTTTATGACTAATTATGACCATCAAAGATAAAATCAGAACCATTATAAAAAGACAGAACTCCCTGGTCTGTGTGGGACTGGATATATATCCGGACAGAATTCCTGCTCATATTATGAAAAACAAAGATCCGATTTTTACCTTTAATCAACAGATAATAGATGCCACAGCTGATATTGCCGCAGCTTATAAACCTAATCTTGCCTTTTATGAAGCTCTGGGAACTGAAGGATGGGATATTCTGAAACGGACTGTCGACTATATTCCGGAAGGAATACTCAAGATTGGTGATGCCAAAAGAGGTGATATCGGCACTACTGCTCAGAAGTATGCTTCTGCCTTATTTGATCTGAGATTTGATATGGTTACCGTTAATCCCTATCTGGGATTTGACTCCGTTAAACCATTTATCCAGGATGAATCAAAGGGAGTATTTATACTCTGTTTAACCTCTAATCCCAGCTCCAGTGATTTTCAGTATCTGACATTCAAAAACCAATATCTTTATGAAATAATTGCAAGAAAAGTTAATGGGTGGAATAAACACAATAACTGCGGACTGGTGGTGGGAGCAACTCATCCCGGAGAGCTGAAAAGCATACGGTCACTTGCTCCTGAACTTCCCTTTTTAATCCCCGGTATCGGAGCTCAGGGGGGTGACCTGAAAAGTGCAGTAATTGACGGCACTGACAGTAACTTCAGTATGGCACTTATCAACTCTTCCCGCGGCATTCTCTATGCTTCTGAAGATACTGACTTTGCTCAGGCTGCCCGGAATAAAGCAAAAAAATTACAGGATAATATTAATCAAATTATCCAGCAACACTGCAAAAAATAATACATATTTTGAAATGCCAACTAATCAATCAGCAGGAGAAAACTATGAACTTAACGTCAACTGATATTCTGCAAATATTTAAAGACACCGGAGCACTCATGAAAGGACACTTTAAACTCACCTCCGGACTTCACAGTGATACCTATTTTCAATGTGCCAAAGTACTGCAGTATCCCTGGGAGGCTGAAAAGATCTGCTCTCTGATCGCTGAACATTTTAAAGGTTATGACATTCAATTAATTGCATCACCTGCAATTGGAGGAATTGTCATCGGATATCAGGTTGCCAGCCTCATGCACAAACGTTCAGTGTTTACGGAAAGAAAAAACGGTACTATGACACTGAGAAGAGGTTTTCAGATCCAGAACAAAGAAAACGTTTTAATTGTTGAGGATGTCACAACAACCGGGGGTTCTGTTAAAGAAGTTATGGAAGTAGTAAAAGAACAGGGAGGTATAGTAGCAGGAGTTGCATCCATGGTGGACCGCAGTGGCGGTAAAGCGGACTTCAATGTGCCTTTTTACAGTACTTTTCAGATGGAAGTAATGAATTATTCTCCGGAAGATTGTCCTCTTTGTAAAAAAGGAATTCCCATAGCCAAACCCGGCAGCAGAAAATGAAAAACTTTATTCTGCATAAAAAACATATAGTATAGCAGCATATAATGTAAATAAAAACCAATTATTAAACCATGAGGTATGAAATGAAGAAATTAATAACAATTTTACTTGTGATCTTTATTGTAGGGACAGCGTTAGGGCAGGAATACCGAACCAATGACTATGGAATTTTATTCGGAATCGGCGATGACTTTCTCTCACCTCCTGTAAGTATTGCTGAAAATGGAATTGGAGCAATGATATATTTAGAAAATTTTGCTCTGAGGCCTATCCTGCAATTCGGAACAACCAAACAGGATAACGGTACAGAAACATCAGCCAGCATTTTCGGTTTGGGGGCAGCTATCATCAAACATCTGAATGAAAACAGAATATCCCCCTATTATGGTGCAGGCCTGGATTTCAGTTCTTCCAAAGAAGATAATTCAACTGAACGGAGTGCATCGACATTTTCTATATACGGTCTTTTAGGGGTGGATTTTTATATTACTAAAAATGTTACCCTGGGAGCTGAATATAATGCAGGATTACATAAAACTTCATCTAAAATTGAATATCCAACTGGTACAGATTCAGAATCCAGTTCAACCTCTTTTGGTTTTGATACTGTTAAGGTTATACTCACTATTTTCTTTATGTAAAAGCTGACAGGATTTAATCAGTCAAACTGTTCTATAATAATAAAACCACAGATTACACAAAATACCATATAAAGATCATATAGAAAATATAAAAAGAATATGTTTTATATGAACTGTATTATTACTCTGTGAAATCTGTGGTTATTCTTTTCTTGATGGACAGCTTTACAGCTGTTTTAGAACAATAGAAATCAAACCTGTATATTAAGATTCTTTTTATAGTTTCACTGTCAGTCACTAAATAATCTGAACAGATCATTATAAATCACAAAAATCATTAACGCTATTATTAACACCATTCCAACCTGCTGAATTATCAACTTCACTTTGACAGGTATTTCTTTACCAATTATTCCTTCAATGATTAAATAGACAAGATGTCCTCCGTCCAATACAGGGATAGGTAACAGATTCAGGATACCCAGATTCAAACTCAGCATTGCCATAAATCCAAAAAAGGTTGTCAGCCCTCCTCTGGCACTTTCTCCAGCCATCTTGGAGATTGCTATCGGCCCTCCCAGTGATTTAATTGAATGCTGACCGGTCACTAGTTTATAAAGGGATATACCGATTAACTTGGTCCAAAAATAGGCATTGCGTACTCCATACCCAATAGCAGAAAAAATACCCACAGAACGCATGGTCACCTTTCTTCCAATACCGATCAGGCCAATAGTTTGGATGTCCCCCTGCTCATTAACTAATGTTTTTTCCTCAATAGGGACTATGGTTACATTATATGTGGATTCATTTCTTTTGTAGGTAAAGTTCAATTCTTTTCCCGGTGACTTGTAAACAATATCAGTTAGCTGATCCCAAGTTTCAATTTTTTTATCATCAATAGAGATAATTAGATCACCCGGCTGCAAACCTGCCTGAGCTGCCGGTTTACCCTCCAGTACTTCCCCAACAATCGGTTTTGGAGAATAATCGTCAACTACGCCAGTACTGAGTGTTAGTACAATAAACAAAACAAAAGCAAATAGTATATTCATCAAAGAACCTGCTGAAATCACCAAAAATTTGCTGATCCACGGTTTAGAACGAAACTCCCTGGGCCCGGGTTCTTTCTGCATTGATTCTTTATCCAGGCTCTCATCAACCATTCCTGATATTTTTACATACCCTCCAAATGGTATCCAGGAAAGACAATAGTCAGTTTCACCTATCTTTTTACCGATCATACGAGGCGGATATCCAATCGAAAACCGTTCCACCCGCATTCCGGATAGTTTTGCAGTTATAAAATGACCGAACTCATGTACAAAAATTAAAATACTTAAAATGATTATTGTTGCTAATATAGTTGTCATAGTACTATCCCAAATTTAAATACGTATATCTCCTCAGGTGTTCATTTTTAACACATATTTTTTTGCCCATCTGTCCGCTTCCAGAATTTCTTCTAAAGATGGATCAGATATCACAGAATGTTTCTGAAGCGCTTTTTCAATAATAACAGGAATAGATACAAAATCAATTTTTCTGTTTAAAAAAAGACGAACAGCAGCTTCATCAGCTCCATTAAATACAGCAGGAGCCGTACCTCCCTGTTCAAGAGCCTGATATGCTAATGTAATAGCAGGAAATTTTTCAAGATCCGGTGGGAAAAACTCCATTGTACTGGCTTGGGAAAAATCCATTAAGCTGAAATGTCCGGATAACCGTCCCGGATAACTCAGAGCATAAGAAATAGGTATTCTCATATCCGGTATTCCCAGTTGTGCTTTTACTGAACCATCTACAAACTCAACCATGGAATGAATTATAGACTGAGGATGAATAACTACCTCTATACTATCAGGATTCTGATTGAACAGCCAGCGGGCCTCTATTACTTCCAATCCCTTATTCACCATAGTGGCCGAGTCAATAGTTACTTTCTTTCCCATGTTCCAGTTGGGATGTTTTAAAGCTTGATCTACAGTGACATGTTTCAGCTGACTTGCCTTTTTATTAAGAAATGGTCCACCTGATGCTGTTAAAATTATTTTTTTTATACTATCATATTTTTCACCTTGCAGGCATTGAAATATTGCACTATGTTCACTGTCAATAGGAATTAATTGCACTCCCTGTTTTTCTACTTCCTTAGTTACTAATTCCCCTGCCATTACTAAAACCTCTTTGTTGGCAAGTGCAATTGGCACTTTACTTTTAAGCGCTAGTATGGTTGCCTTAAGACCAACACCGCCTACCAGTGCATTAACTATTAAATCTTCTTCCCCCTGACCTGCAGCCTGAAGAAGTCCTCTTTTGCCTGTGAACACTTCAATACCTAAAGTATTAAATCGCTGCTTCCACTGCTCATAATCTACCTTCCCGGTAATAACCACTGCTTGTGGTTTAAATATTTCCGCCTGTTTGAACAGCAGATCCACATTTGAATGTGCTGTTAAGACAGATATATCAAATATATTCGGATGCCGGGAAATAACATCAAGCGTCTGAGTTCCTATGGAACCGGTTGATCCCCATATTGAAATTATTTTCTTTTTCAAACTAATCTCTTCTTAATATGATAAAATTGTAAATTCATTCTGCAACTCTGAGACTTTAGCGTTTTCTTCAGATGTCATCTCATCATCCTGAAACTCAATATGCAATTCCTCTTTCATCCCCTCCTTTACTGCCTCTGCAACTTCTTCATAGGTTACATTTTTTTTTAGATAACCGCCAATTGATACTGTCTGACTTTTTAAGTATCGTATCATCGCACTTACTTTATCTTCATCCAAATTAATTAAATAATAGGGCAATTCTAAATGCTTATCACCGGTTAGTATTGATCCATGCTGCAAAACACCTTTATCAAGATGTCGCTGTGCACTGCCGATTATTTTTTTTCCTTCTACCATAACCTCACTGCTGGCTGCAGCTGAAAAACAATTTACAGATACTGATTTTTTATAATGAGAGCGTAAATCAATTTTATGTCTTTGTAAATCTGCAGGAACACCGAGTTTTTGTATTCCCTTGGCAAGACCCTGACTGATAATTTTATATATTTTCTGAATGCCTGAGGAAAAAAATTTACTTGTATTTGGAATAATTACTGAATAGGTAACTTCCTGAGCATGAAAAACAGCCCTCCCCCCTGTTGGTCTCTGTACAATATCAATCTTATCTTCAGAACACTTTTTATAATTGATTATATCTTTAGGCTGACGGAAACCCAATGAAATACAACAAGGATGCCACTGATACACTCTAAAAACTACTGTTCCGGTTTTATTAATACAATCCAGAATGGCTCTGTCGGTTGCCATCTGAGTTGCCCCGGCTGCAGAACCGCTATCAATCCATCTCCATACTTCCACAATCTTTATTTTATTATGCCTCTCTCACTTTTTTCTATAAATTCTAATATACTTTTTATTTCTGGTATATCGTTTAAATCACTTTTTATCTTTTCCACTGCCTGAGAAGTGTTTAAATGTGAACGATAAAGATATCGATAACAACGCTGTAGATTTCGAATAGTATCACCTTTAAATCCCCTTCTTCTCAAACCGATAACATTCACTCCTTTATAACTTAAAGGGGAATCTGCTGCTAAAATATATGGAGGAACATCTTTTATCACGCGTAATCCGCCCCCAATAAACGCATGCTGCCCTATCTGACAGAATTGGTGTATAGGAGTAACACCTCCTATGATAACCCAGTCTTCAATAGTGACATGACCGGCCAGCTGTACTGCATTAGCAATAATACAATTATCACCAATAAAACAATCATGAGCCACATGAGCATATGCCATAAGATAACAGTCTTTGCCGACTTTGCTTTTTCCCCTGTGAGAAGTGCCCCGGTTTAACGTAGTATATTCTCTGATTTCAGTATTATCACCAATCTCAAGAAATGTTTTCTCATTTTTAAATTTTAAATCCTGCGGCAACGTTGATATTACACTTCCATGATGAATATGACAGTTCTTTGCAATACGGGCGCCATCAGCAATATGGACATGAGAATCTATTCTGGTACCTGAATCAATAATCACATCTCCCTCAATAACTGTAAAAGGACCCACCATAACATTATCAGCCAGTTCAGCTTTCTTATCAATTATTGCGGTTGGATGTATATTCTCCACCTTTCCTCCATATTATTAAAAAAATTATAATTATTTATCTACTATTGCACACATAAACTCTGCTTCACAGACCAGATTTTCATTAACAAATGCCTTACCCGCCATCTTACATGAACTTGGTCTTCTTCTCACCAGCATTCCTTCTATCTGAATCTGATCACCGGGAACAACTGGTTTACGGAATCTCACCTTATCAATTCCCATAAAATATGCAATCTTATCTTTGGTATTGTCAACCATATCCAGTAAAAGCACAGCTCCTGCCTGAGCCATGGCTTCAATAATAAGTACACCGGGCATAACCGGATGTCCGGGAAAATGACCCTGGAAAAAAAGTTCATCAAAAGTAACATTTTTAATTGCAGTTACTCTTTCTCCGGGGACCAAATCAACAATTCTATCAACCAGTAAAAACGGATACCGGTGAGGTAAAATTTTTTTAATAGCTTCGATATCAAGTAAAATATCCTTTTTAACCTGACTGCCCCGATATTTACTGGTAATCTTTTTCTTTTTATAAATTTTTCGTATTTGTTTGACAAGTTTCACATGAGTTTCATGTCCGGATCGGGCAGCCATAACATGAGCCTTTAAAGGTACTCCAAGTAACGCGAGATCTCCTATCAAATCGAGAACCTTATGGCGGACTGGTTCATTATAATAACGTAATTTTACTCCGCCAAGAATCCCGTCAGTTTTTTGAATTTTTTTATGGTCAATTCCAAATTTATCCGCTAATTTTTCTAATTCACCTGATTTAAGCTCCCGGTCAACAATCACTACTGCATTATGGAGATTTCCTCCCTGAATAAAACCTTTATCATATAATTCTTCTACTTCATGTAAAAAACAAAATGTTCTGGCTGCTGCAAACTCAGTTTCAAACTCATTTTTAAGTGAATACATAGACGTATACTGTGTACCCAAAGCCGGATTTTTATAATCCACCATAAATGTAATACGAAAATCATCAGAGGGGAATACGACCATATCGATACCCTTCTCTTTATCCGAAAATGCAATTGTATCCTCAATCTCAAGAAAATCTTTGGATGAATCCTGTTCCTTAAGTCCTGCTTCTTTTAATTTTTCTACAAACGGCATTGCACTCCCATCTATTACCGGGGGCTCATTAGAATCTACTTCAATAATCAGATTATCAATCTCAAGACCATAAATTGCAGCTAAGACATGCTCAACCTGTCTAATCCGAACATCACCAATTCCTATAGTTGTATCTCTGGCATTATCAACAACATGATCAATATCGGCAGGTATTTCCAGATTTTTATCTAATGATGTGCAGATAAAACGGATCCCTGTATCTGGTTTAGCCGGTTTAAAAGTAATTGTAGTGTTACTTCCTGTATGTAATCCTATTCCGGAAAGTGATACAGGTTTGGAAATAGTTCTTTGATTCTCAAACATTTTCGCCTCTGTCATTTTCTAATTTCTTAATCCTTTTCTTAATTCTAACAATCTCTTTTAATAATTCCGGTAACCGTCTCAGGGCTGCTTGTATTCTGAATGCCTTTTTATAATCTTCAGCAGGAGTCCCGTAAATATATTTACCGTTTTCCACTGATTTTGTTACTCCAGATTGAGCAGCAATGATGGCACCGTCACCAATAGAAATATGACCGACAAAACCAGCTTGTCCACCGATCTGTACTCTGTTACCAATTACAGTACTGCCGGATATGCCAGCTTGGGAAGCAACCACACAATCTTCTCCAATTTTACAATTATGGGCAATCTGTATCAGATTGTCAATCTTTGTGCCTCGTGCAATGACTGTCTGCCCGAGAGCTGCTCTGTCAATACTGGTATTTGCCCCAATTTCAACATCATCTTCAATAACAACTGTGCCAATCTGTGGAATTTTATGATACTTCCCTTCTTCAAAGGCAAACCCGAATCCATCACTTCCTATCACAGTACCATTATGGATAATAACTCTATTTTTAATTATCACATTTTCTCTGATACTTACATTTGAGTATATCTTACAATCAGCGCCGATTTTTGCTCCGTCACCTACAACCACGCCGGGCATTAAAGCAGTTCTGTCACCTATTGCGCATCCCCGTCCAACTACTACGTGAGCACCTAAGGAAACATCCGTACCTAAATCTGTTTTTTCACCAATTACTGCACTTGAATGTATTCCTTCTTCAATTAAAAGCTTATCTGGATAAAGCAGTTTAACGACCTTGGAAAAGGCAAAATAAGGATTTTTCACCTGTAAAAGAGTTTTCCCCTTTATAGCTTCTACATCAATATCCATCCCTATTATTACTGCGGATGCTTTAGTTGTAGTTAAATATTTAGTGTATTTCTTATTTGATATAAAGCTTATATGACCTTTATGGGAATTCTGAATGGGGGAAATATCCTCGATCTCTACAGAACTACCACCAATTAATTTTGCTCCGATTTTATCTGCTATGTCAGAAACAGTTATTTTCATTTATTCCTTTATTATAAATCTGAAGCATCAACGCCGAGATTCTCTAGAATTTTCTTGGTGAGATCATATTCTTCTTTTGCAAATAATATATTACCCGCAACAGTGTCAAAAATATAATCATACCCTTCTTTTTCAGCAACTGCCTGTATCTGTTCATTTATTTGATCAAATACTGGCTGAAGCAGTTCGCTCCGTTTCTGATATAATTCACCCTGTTGTCCGAACTTCTCATCCTGAAATCTTTGTGATTCCATATACAATTGCTGAATTTCATCCTGCTTTTCTTTCTTTTTTTCTTCACTTAACAATAAACTCTGTTGTTCAAGTTGCTGCTGCAGAGAACGAATTTTATCTGCTTTCTCCTGAAGTTCTGCAGCCCATGCATTACTCTGTTCTTCCAGTTTTTTCTGGGCTTCCACTGCTGCCGGAAGTTTGTTCAATAAAATCTGTGAATCAATATAGCCAATTTTTAATTGAGCAAACACAGAAGAACTCAAAAAAACTGACAAAATTAACAAAGCTGCTACGAATATAATTTTTCTTTTGTGCACAACATCCTCCATAATTTAATGATCAATTAACTTATTTGTATTTCTTAAAAACTTTTTCCAAACACAAAATGTGTTCTCCAGTCAACATATCTTTCACCATATTCATCAAAATAATCAAGACCGCATGCATAATCTATACCTAGCATTCCTACCATTGGCATAAAAATTCTGGCTCCGATACCAAAGGATCGGCGGAGTCCAAACGGGTCAGTGGATTCCAGGTTTTGCCAGGTGTTACCTGCTTCAGCAAAAACCAATCCATACAATAAAGGATTACTTATGACCGGAAATCGTAATTCAGCATTAGCCTTAAGCATAGTTTTACCACCATAATATCCACTAACTGGTGTAGTAGGAATTGACATGTAGTAACTCCCGCCTCCAAAGGGATCCGGATATCCCCTTAAAGGTATAGCCCGTGACATGCCGCTGCCGCCCATGAAAAAATAATCCATAAATTGAATTTTACTGTCTTCGGTCAACTTATCCATATATCCCAGCTGAACATGAGTTCTTAAAATAATTTTATCTGCAATAGCAGGAATATAGTTATCAAACTTAAATATATGTTTATGAAAGCCAACCGTACCACCTAACGGACCGCCTGATATCTCAGTGGACAAACTCACTTCAGATCCTCTGGTGGGAAACTGGGGCTGATCAAGGCTGTTTCTGTTTATTATCTGAGTGATGCTGCTGGAGATAAGCGGCCAATCTTCATTAACAATATTATTAGGATTTCGTTCAATATAGTAATCACTGAAATCACTCAAATCTGTTTCTGCTAAACGGTATATCCAGTCACCACGAAAATAATTATCCGGCCAGGTGAAACGCCTTCCCAGCCTTAAAGAAAATCCTCTGCTCATATATTTGTAACCAATATAATAAGGGCTGCGTTTTGTATCCCACACACTGAACCCTATCAAGGTAGGTGTGTTCAGAAACCAGGGTTCTGTAAAACTTAACTGTAGCGACCTGTAATATCTACCAAAATTCCAGTTTAAATTTAACTGCTGACCATTCCCGAATAAGTTATTCATCCCCAGTCCGATACTCCCGATAAGCTTATCAAGTTCACTCCATCCTGCAGATATATTTGCAGTATCTGTGGATTTTTCCTCAACATCAAAGGTAATATTAATTTTATCTTCATCCTCAGGAATAGGTTCAACAGCAGGTTCAACTTCTGAAAAATAGTTCAGCATCATTAAATCCCGAAAACTCCTCTGCAGTAACTCCCTGCTGAAAACATCTCCTGGATGAATCCTTAATTGTCTTCGTATTACCCGTTCTTTGGTTCTCGTATTTCCGGTTATTTTTATCTTGTCAATTCTAACCGGATCTTTCTCATCTATCACAAAACAGATATCAATTGTATCATTTCTGTAAGTTTCTCTGGGGTTTATCTGTGCATATATATATCCCAGATCATAGTATGCTCCATTTAGTTTTTCCTGGATAGATTTTGTATACTCCTCTTTACTGAAAACATCACCGGTTTCAAATTCAAGTAAAGATTTCAGACCTTGGGATGTAAAAAGATCATTTCCCTCAAAGGAAATATCTCCGAAATAATAGCTGTTCCCCTCCTTCACCCAGACATCAATATACATCTCCTCACCATTTTCATTATAGTATAGAGAATCGTTTAATATCTCGGCATCTCTGTATCCGTGATTCCGGTAAAATTCAAGCACTTTCTCTTTATCTTTTTTATATTTTTCTTTATCAAAATCTCCTCCTCCCCACCATCTGTTCTCTTTAGTATCTTCCATTTGTTTTCTGAGTTTCTTATCTTTAAAAACCGTATTCCCGAAAAAGCGTATTCTTTCAATTTGTACTTTTTCCCCTTCATCAATTGTTAATCTCAATACAGCAAGACCTTCTTTTTCAGCTTCGTATACATCTGTTTTTATCTCTGCTAATATATATCCTTTATCAATATATTCCTCTTTTAAACTTTTTTTCGCTTCAGCAATCTTGCCAGCACTGAGTATCTGCCCCCGGTAAAATCCCAATACCTCTCTCACCTTTTCTTCCTTGATTTTCTTATTTCCTTCAATAATTAAATTATCCAACCGGGGATATTCTTTTACCTGTATAGTCAAATAAACGCCCTGCTGCGTACTTCTGTCCAATATCACTTTAATATCAGAAAAAAGCCCGAGATTCCAGAGCTGTTTAACACACGCCTGAATATCTTCCAGATCAATATTAGTGCCTTCTTTTAGTCCTGAGCTCATTTTAATAACTTCCGCTTCAGATATTCTGTTGCCTTCAACAGAAAGCCCCAGCAGCTTAACGGATCCCATTTGCTGGCCATAAGCACAATAAGATATAAGGAGTATAATTATTAATAGAATACTTTTATTAGTTTTCAATCTCAAAACATAACCTCCTAAATTAGCTTACTAAAATACAAAAAAAAATAATCTTTGTAAAGTAAAAAAAAGATTAATTATCATAACCGATTTTTAAAACGGAAAGACATGACGTATCCATATTCTTGTATCTACTTGCCTGTCAGAAAGCAGCAGACTGTTATATGTATATTCCATCTGCAAAAATAAATCAGAATGGATCATATATTCCAACGAAAGAGAATGCTTAAAACCAAGACCATAATCAGGATAAACAAGAAGCCCGCTTTGAATCTGCCCTGAATAGGTTAAAAAGATATTTGGCCCCAGATACTTTCCCACCGTGAGTTTAGTACGCTGGATCAAACTGTTTGTATCAATTAAACGCTGATCTCTGGACCCTGGTCGGAAGAAATTTCTCCCAAACATATAAGAAAAATGGAATAAATCCAGACCAAAACTTCTGCGAATTTCCCGTTCTACCGGCTTGATAATCGGGCCTAAAATATAATTTTCAACCTGTAAACCAAGTGCCTCATACGCATGTCCCCTTAATCCTTTTTCAGTACTTTCAAGAAGGGATAATACTTCTGTGTTAGTCCTGGTAACATCCGGATCATTTGTATAAAATCTAAATTGTGTGTTACTCCATGGTGCGTCAACTGCTGCAAATCCATTTGTTTGTTCAGCTGTATTTATAGCAAGCCATACTGTTGAACGCATACCCAATGAATCTACTACAGTCGTGTATGCCCTGCCAGTTAATATTGGTTCATCAGCACCCTGAGGATAGTCAAAAGTAATACGTTCAGGTCTGAAATAATGTCCCAGAACATCAATTACTCCCTCGATCGAAACTAACTTACCCCACACCTGCAAATTATCTTGCTCAATACAGCCATTTAAGTAAATCCCGCCAAATTCATCCTGTAATTTCAGATTTATTTCAAAATTTGCCAGTGGCGTTTTGATATCTTTAATATAATGAACGTCCTCTTGTGGATATAAATGAACATCCCAGAAAATCTTCTTAAATGTATTTTGTCCTCCACCATTACTGTTCGATTTAAGAAAGGGATAGGTGAAACGATAATCCCGAAGTACCAGAGTCCCTCTGAAAAGCGGATTTTCAATAGGTCCTGCTAAGGTAAAATAGTTATCCTGTAAACCAAAACCCTTGAAATCAATCCAGCATTTTTCTGCTCTTTCCATAAGTCCGGGAATATGAAGCTGCAGGCCTTTTGAACCGGTTTTAATAAATAATTTACCTAAACTCAGTTTATATTCTTCTAAAATAAACGGCTCCACATCATCATGTTCAGTAACCGGCTGATTTTTAATTTCTACCTCACTTTTATCCACTTTCATATTAAACTCATTAATATTGACAAAATGTTCCCCCTTGACAATTTCAGCTTGTACATTGAGGTCAGATACTTTGTCAAAAGGTGAAAGATAACTTAATTCTCCGTCATTTATCTCCAGCCGCCCACTCCCGATAAACCATTCCCCTTCATTTTGTCCCAACCGTAAAAATAATTCACCATTGCTCTGTGTATTCTTAACATCTTCATAAAATTCAGAAAGAATACTGAATATATTCCCTTCAATCAATACTGAGACATCCGAATCTCTTTCATCACCATGGGGAACAACTCCCCAGAACAGAGCATTTAATTCATCGCTTTTATACCACTTACCTTTTACAATTCTTAAGTTTCCCTTTGCAAAGTCAAACTTCTTCCACAGAGTATCGATGATTTCAACATGAAGCTCCTTAAAATCGACATCTTTTACAGTGCCGTTTTTTACGGTATATATCGAATTTATACGGGGGGACTGACTGGTTCCACCAACTGTAAATTCCGCATCACCTTCTCCCTTGATATAATCAAGACCTCCAAAAGCATGTAATAATCCTCCCCCCTGGTCCCAGTGACTATATAATCTTCCCTTCAAAGAATCTTCATCAGTACTCTCTATTGAACCCTGCAACCAATTCTTTCCGTTTTTATTCAGTGATATTGTGCATAATTCAATACATCCGTCATTTATTTCCAATTCTAAATCACCGTCTATATCCCCAATAGTATGAAAAAACCCATCATTAATAGAGATTGCTGAAGCAACCTCTAAACTGTCCTTTTTACCTGTAATTGTAATATCACCATCCAGTTGTCCTTGAAAAGCTTTTATTCCCGGAAATAATGGGTGTATCTGATCAATATTAAAATCCTGAAACTTTATCAGACCTGTAAGATCATTATCCATATGCAGGGGATATTCACCAGTAATAAAAACATTATCTTCAAAATTAAAATTATTTACTTTAAAATAATCATGAGTTAAAGCAACTCTTAATTCAACATCTAATTGATTATTATGAACACCTTTAAAATAACCATTGCAAATAATTTCCTTACTGCTTCTCTTTTCTCTGTATGAAGGAAAAAGCATAAATGTTTCCACAGTATCCTTTTTTATTAACCTTCTGCCAATTACTTCTCCTGTCCAGGAATCACCATTTCCGGATAAGAAAGTATTTACAAAAAAAGAATCTGCAGCAATTTGATATTTATCGCTGAGCAGGAATAACAAGGGGTATTCTGCTCTGTTAATTCTTAATTTCCATCCCATATTATCCTTGAATGGTGATTGAATCTCTCCGCTGAGTTTATATTGATTATTTGAAGAGGTTGTATTAACATTCAATTTTTCATGATTATAACTGAAATCTGATATATAAACATCTCTGTCTAAGCTGTTATTTACTAATACAACTCGACTATTCCCTCCGCCGGTAATATTGCTCAACGGTCCCCTTAACCATACATTTAGTTCACCCTTTGATGTCTTTAACCTGTTTTTTATATTATCAGGAAAAAGATATAAAAAATCCCCCTTAATATTAGCAGATACATCAGAAATCATAACTGTATCAGACATATCAATTGTCCCGTTACTCAATAAATCCAGTTTAGTACTGTCCAGAGAAACACCTTTGAAACTCAAGATTTTGTCTTTTACGTTAACATTCATATGGAAATCAGGAAAATTAATGCCTGCAGTATTCAAATCAGAAGAATGTAAATTTCCTTTGATCTCCGGATTATTGACAGGCCCCTGTACATGAAGAAAAAAACCACCTTTCCCTTCCACAGGAATATTTCTTTGTGGAAAAATACTTTTATTTAAAGTGTTGAAATCAATATCAGAGCACTCAGCCTCTAAATCAACATTCACATTAACCACATTCTCAACCAAACCTGAGATATTCAGTGATGTATTACAGAAACCTCCTACTGAACCGTCTATCAAAACACTGGTATCATTTATTGAGGTATTGAAATTAACATCATTCAACTTAAAGTCAAAATTCTTAAATGAAAAACTGGCATTTTTTAATGCAAAATATCCGGAATTCTCCCCTCCTGATTGCATGTTAAATTCACCTGAAACTTTTCCTCCATGAACCTGTAAATATTCAGGTAGAAAAAAAGGAACATCTGAAGAAGCCAGATCCGATGCCTTGATATACACATTTAAATAGTCATATTCTCCGGTTAAAAGGTTCACTTTACTTTCAAGTTTTAAATTATCTGATCCTTTTACCCCAAAAAGATTACCCGAAAGAGTAACTATAGTAGAATCAGCAGGATCTGAATACAGCCATCCGTTTAATGCATTAGCAAATCTTTTTCTTTTTCCCAGAGAATCCTGTAAGAAAAACTCTGCATCCGAAACTGCGACTTTTTTAACTCTGCTAAATTCCTTAACAACTTTTTTATAATTATGCACCTTCCCATTCTCAAACAAATCTTTACTTGTAAGGTCGAATTTCTCGATTGTAAAAATTGGGTGAACAAGCACAATTTGATGTGGTAGCTTATGGAGAGCAAAACGATACTTCAACAGATTAAACAGATTATACCCTAATCGCACTTCTTCAATATTTACATAAAAATTTCTGTTTTTAGGAGCAAGTTTTACCCCGCGTAAGGATATACTATTCAAACTGATAGATAATTTCTCAATATCAGACTCTTCAGTAAGAAAAGGCTGTACCTTTTTTAATAATGCAATTTTAATTTTTTGATCAGCTTTGGTTATTTTCCAGGTAAAATATCCTCCGAAAATCACAACACCCAGAATTAGAGCAATAACCAAAACCCAACGTCTGCGTTTCATTACTAACCCTAAAAAATAAAAAACGAGGGTAAATCCCTCATACAAATTTCTATATATTTAGACGCAAATTAAATTCAGGAGTTCCCGAATTACCTAACTATCTGCTCACTAACTTTACCAAACCGTCTTTCCCTGCTGATATAGTCCCATAGTGCATCATACAGATGTTTACGTCGAAAAGCAGGCCATAAGACTTTGGTAACATATATTTCAGTATAAGCCAGCTGCCATAAAAGAAAATTCGAAACACGTAATTCTCCGCTGGTTCTAATTAAAAAATCAGGATCTGGTATGTTTGAGGTATAAAGATTTTTTTCAATAATACTCTTAGTAATTTGTTCCGGTTGCAATTTTTTATTCTTAATCTTTTCTGCAATAGATCTAAAAGCTTCTATTATTTCTTCCCGTCCCCCATAATTTAAAGCAAGAATTAACTTCAATCCCGAATTGTGCTTTGTTTTTTCTATGCCGACCAAAATTTCATCTCTGGCATCAGCAGGCAATTTATCCATATTCCCTATGGTCATCAGCTTTACATTGTTTTTATTCAGTTCATTAATTTCTTTTTTTAATGTAGTGATCAATAACTGCATTAATGCAGAAATCTCCTCCCTGGGTCGACGCCAGTTCTCTGTTGAAAAGGTATAAAGAGTCAGATAATCTATATCCAATTCACCGCACACTTCTACAATTTCACGTACAGAATTTACTCCTTCCCGATGTCCCGCAACTCTGGGCAGACCTCTCTTTTTCGCCCATCTGCCGTTACCATCCATTATTATAGCTACATGAGATGGGAGTTTACCACTGTCAATTAATTTTTTATGCAGTTTTTTCAGCTTAGGTTTCATTATTATTTCCAATATCATTTATCTGCACTATAGCCTATTAACTTACAACCATTTTTACTTAATGTCAAGGTTAAATCCACCTGGCTTTTGAAATCAGGGACTTTTTAAAATTTTCTTGACATTCTTCTAATAAATCAGTAAATAATGTTTAACTGTTGTGGTGAAATAATTATTGAAAACTATCTGTAATTATTTTATAGCCCCAACATTGTCAATATGAAGGCAACTATGGCACGATTGATCATAACAGCAGGCATCATATTAATAGTTATAGGGTTAATACTGCACTTCGCGCCCTGGCTTATAAATTGGTTTGGGAAACTACCAGGTGATATTCGTGTTGAAACTGAACGAACTAAAATTTTTATCCCCATTACCTCCATGATATTGCTGAGCATTATTCTAACCATTTTAATAAATGTATTAAAGAAATAATAATATTGATAAAAATTGAACCATAAAAAAAGGTTAGATCATGATATGTTGATAGCAGATCCGAGCGGTATCATCAATAAAAAACATAACCTAAAACGATCTTCCAAAACACCCGGAGTCCTGAAAAACAGACATCCGGGGTTTTTGAGAACACATCGCCCAACCCCGGGTGTCCGCAGGACCCCGGGTGTTGGACTGAAGCAGTATTATCAATAAAAAGCATAACCTAAGAATCTTTCAAAACACCCGGGGTCTTGAGATACAGACACCCGGGTTTTTGAATCTTACTTCTTCTGCACCACCCACAACGTTCCTACAACTTCACTATTCAACACCTCACATTCTTCAGACTGCAGTTGAATATAAGACCGGATTTTTCTCTCCAATTGAGGATGCTTGCCAATCAACTCTTCCCCTCTTTTCTGGATCAACTTTAGATATTTATCATTAAGCGCTCTGCTGAAATCAGAAGTGTCAATTTCCCTGACCAGTTGATCTCCAAAACTGGTCAGTTCACTCACTGTTTCCTCATAATTTCTATAATGTTCATACCCTTTTCGCTCAAGAGACATCTTTTCTTTGAGATACCCGTCATCAATAACCATGTATCCGCCTGACCGGATCTGGGTCCTTAATTTGGAGACTGTATTTTTTATTGATCCGAAAATACCTCCTAAAGAAGCCAAAATAACCACAACAAAATCATGCTTGACTGATACATATTCTCTGATGTCCCGTTCAATAAACTGACAAAGGTGGGAGACATTATATTCTTCCGCTTTTTGGACTGCATCCTGGAGAAAAGCAGACATCGCATCTACCCCTACTGCTTTAAACTGATATTCTGATGCAATCTTTACACACACAGCTCCTTTTCCGCAGCCAAGATCTAAAATTCCGGTAGATTTAGGAGTCAATTTCAGAGAACCAACCACAGCAATAATATCTTCCACAGAGCAGCCCAATGCCCACATATCCTGCAGCAGAAAGGGCATATAGCCGAGTAATTGTTTATCTGCTTCCAGAGAATTGGAAATTGATTGGTCAATATCATCAGTCATGTTTTTTTCTCCAAACAAAATATGTTTTTATTGTGTTTAATTTTCAGATATGATTATAAAAATTAATAGTGCCACGGATCTACACGGATTAACACAGATTTAAAATTCATTATAAATGCTTTTAAAAATCCCACGAAATGCACGAAGCATACTAAATGTTTTATTAAAGTTGATACGCAATTTAGTGAATTTCGTATCTTTCGTGGGCATCTCAAAATGACCTATACTATTAATAATCAAAAAACCTCCGGAAATTTTGTATACTTCCGGAGGTTTTTAATAGTATTAATTCCAATAAGAAATTTTTACTGCTGCTTGACTAAATCACCGGTTTTAAACCCTGAACCAGATTTAACAACAGCTGTAGCTGCCTTTCCATTAGCTATGAGAGAAGTAACCTCAATTGTCCCTACTTTTTTCTCAATACTTCCCAGATTCAATCCTGTATCAGGATCGATCAGTGCTTCTCCCATGGAATATATGGTAAACACGTCACCTACATTTACTCCTCCGTCAGAACCTGGCTTTATGTATACTGTAGTACCAGACACCTTTAATATTTTACCCTGCCAGGGTATGCTTTCCATCTGATCCTCAATTAATTCCATTATATCTTCAATTGCTTCCCGGGTTGCTTTACCTACCAGAGAATTATCAAAACTGGTTTGATCTCTGAATCCAAATTCAGGAGTACTGATGCTCAATCCACCCTTGCTTTTTTC
>Ga0180433_10002058_pt1 | contig 32188 bp, 26 predicted proteins | sample SS_ome_8_FD_132980 | JGI IMG/M metagenome (GOLD analysis project Ga0180433, IMG submission 132980) | Hypersaline lake sediment archaeal communities from the Salton Sea, California, USA - SS_1_D_1 metaG | ecosystem: Environmental > Aquatic > Non-marine Saline and Alkaline > Hypersaline >...
AAAAAATCAATAGACATCAGAACAAGAAGACCCTGTCTATTTTAAACTCTCGATTAATAACTGAAATTGAGCGCCTTACATCCCCGACCTGAAGGACGGAGTTTTTCGGCGCTATAAGATAAACATGTCGACTCCATCACCATATCCTAAAAACTCTCAGATTGCCTTAGAAATGATGCTCGTACTGCCATATGATAAGGTGGATTTTTGATCCTGAGTCACGAAAGTCTTTTCGTTTTGGGTGAGGATTGCTGGGCTCAGGATGATGATTTTGCTCGAAGTATAAGCATTTTATGGAGAAATACTTATTTTTGAGGTTTTTGTGAGAAAAGTCATAGTTTCCAGGGGAAATATGTGATTTGTCACTATTTTCTTGAAAATATCACTATTTTAAGGAAAAGTGGACTTAACAAGATAAAAAACAGGATAACAACTCATGTGGGAATTCGATATACCAGTAGGGGCCGAGCCGATAGGCTATCGTTTTTTATTTGAACTTTTTGAGTTAAAAACACTTGCTCATTACAGATGGTCTTATGTTAGCCCAGGATGGGAACCTAAGGAATTTAAATATGAACACAATAATATTGAACTTCATATCTACCCAAAGTCCTATGTTCTTGCAAAAGATCCCCTTAAACATCTTGAGTTTGCTCTAAAGCATGAAGGGCTCAATCTGGCGATCATTAAACAAACATTCTTGAAAATTGAAAAATCGCTGATTACGACTTATATTAATCATTCGCCTACTGGGAAGTATGCAAGAAAAATCTGGTTCCTTTATGAATTTTTACTAAATAAACGATTGCCCATTGAAGATATTGGGCGTTGCTCATACGTCCCATTATTAGATCCAAAGCTCTATTATTGTGGATCTCCACGTAGAAGCAAGAGGCATCGAATTGTTGATAATCTACTAGGGAATGCGAATTTTTCCCCTCTAGTACGAAAATCAATCAGATTAGATCAATTTCAAGACAAAAACCTAAAGTGTGTCACTGAAGAGCTAACAAAAAAATACAATCCAGAAGTTTTAACAAGGGCAACTAGGTACTTATTTACCAAGGAAACAATTGCAAGTTGGGAGATTGAGAGAGAAAAGCCGGATAAATCCAAAATAGCTAAATTTGTAGCCCTTTTGCAGCAAGATTATTCAGAAAGCGAGCTCTCTAAGCGATTTTTATTAATGATCCAAAAGGAAATAGTTGATCCTAGATTTAAGCTTGAGGACTATCGAAATTTTCAGAATTACGTTGGAGAAGAGCCGCAGCTTGGTGAAATGCTTGTGCATTTTATAGCTCCAAAACCAGAGGATCTTCCCTGTCTAATGCAGGGATTGATTGATTGTTTTCTCCGCATGCTTTCTTCGAAATTAGACCCTGTAGTTGTTGCAGCTATTCTATCTTTTGGATTTGTATATATGCACCCATTTTGGGATGGAAATGGGAGATTACATAGATTTTTGATACATTATACACTTGCTAAACTAGGATTCACGCCAAAGGGCATTGTTTTCCCTGTTTCATCGGTCATGCTTCGCGAACACAAGGAATATGATAGGATTCTGGAAACCTTTTCCCGGCCCCTGAATGAACTAATCTCTGATTATCAATTTGATGAAAGGTCGGAGATGAAAGTAAATCAGGAAACTGCAGATTTTTATAAATTTATTGATTTTACGGCGGCAGCAGAATTTCTATATAGCTGTGTCGAACAGACAATACATACTGACCTTGAAGAAGAGTTAGATTTTTTAAGCCGGTATGACATTATCAAGTCTTCAATAAAAAATATCATTGATATGCCAGATAAAGAAGTGGATCTTTTGATTAGATGTGTTCGTCAAAATAACGGGAGTTTGTCTAAGAGAAAGCGTGAATCTTGGTTTCATATGTTGAGTGATTCGGAAATTGAAAAAATCGAAAAAACCATACATCTAAATAATCTCTCTTAGAAATGAGTAGTCAAAATGCCTATCTGTTTTGCTAGACTAGAATTTGTGAAAAGAAGCGCAGGGAAAAACATCTGCTCTAAGGCGGCTTATAACCTGAGAGATAAAATTTCCTTCCAAGGAAATGAGTTTTTTAAAGCCCATACCTATGACTGGTCCCACAAAGGATGCTCCGCCTACCACGAAATACTTTTGCCCACTCACGTGGACAAAAGCTTCAAATCCCCTGAAGTTCTTTGGAATGCAGTAGAGCAAAAAGAGAATAGAAAAAACTCACAGCTTGCCCTAGAAATGGTGTTGGCTTTGCCAGATGATAAGGTGATTTCTGTCGAAGATCGTATCCATTTATCCAAGACATTTGTAGAAGAAAACTTCGTTAAAAATGGATTAGTAGCCCAAGTTGACATCCACTCACCAGAGCCGAAAAAAGGTACTAATCCTGATGAACCAGGAGACCATAATTGGCATGCCCATGTACTGGTTACAACGCGCCGGTTTAAGGAAAATGGAAAAGAATTCGAGAACCATAAGGCGCGCGATCTCATGCCAATTATGCGAGGGGGCCGTGTGGTTTCTGGCCCCAGGTGGGGCGAGCTTTGGGCCCAGCATCAGAATCAGTTTTTTGAGGATAAAGGACTCTCCCTGCGGGTTGATGTTAATGGAGCAGTTCCACAAATCCACTTGGGTCCTGTGCGTATGAGGGGTAGAGCCTTTTCGCTTTTGCGGGAGAATGAACAACGCATTGAGTTGAATACGCTTACTTCTGAAGAACCCTCAAAAATCCTGGAAAAATTGACAGACAAGGTGAGTGTCTTTTCAAAAGAGGATGTGGAGACCTTCCTGGATAAGCATATTAATCCCGCAAACCTAGAAAGAGTGAGAGCAGATTTTTGGACGCAAAAAGGGTTGGTGCAACTTTTAGACAAAGAGAGCAAAAATCCCCTCAATAAGTTCACTAGCCAAGAGGTGCTAGAGGAAGAGAGAAAGATCGTGCGTCTCTCAGAAAAAATGTATCAAAGAGATGCTTTCCGATTGCGTGCCCCGGATACACATCCTGATATTGCAAAAAAGCTCACTGCTGAGCAAACAGTGGCTTTTAATAACATCCTGCAAGGGCAAAAAATGAGCTGCGTTGAAGGTCATGCAGGAACTGGCAAGAGTCATTTGCTGTTAGCTCTGAAAAAAGCCTATGAATTAGAAGGATATACCATGCGGGCTTTTGGACCAGATAGCGCTACTGCAAAGGTCTTATCCGATAAGGGATTTAGCTCCTCTGAAAATATCTACCGATTTCTCTTTGCTGAAAAGCATGGGCACAGAGACCTCAAAAAAGAAAAAGAGGTGTGGGTGGTAGATGAGGCAGGTAAGCTTGGAAATAGGCCACTGCTAGAGTTTTTAAAACTAGCGGATAAGAAGGGAGTGCAAGTTGTTTTGTCTGGGTGCTCGTCTCAGTTGGCGTCAGTGGATAGGGGAGGGATGTTCCAGGTTTTATGTGAAAAGTTTGGGGCTCAATACCTAGAGGATATCCAGAGACAAAAGCAAGAGGAGCAAAGAACAACAGCCAAAAAGCTGGCTTCTGGAAAGATGTCTGAAGCCCTTGACCGCCTGGCAAATCAAGGGTCTTTGCGGTGGGTAGATTCGAAGGAAGAGGCGGTTGAGTCATTAGTACGAAAGTGGGCGTTAGATCGCACCTATTTTCCCAATAATAGCTCACTGATGATAGCCCACTCAAACCGGGAAGTACGCACTCTGAATGAAATGGTACGGCAGTTTAAAAGAGAAGCAGGGGAATTGGGAGAAAAGGAGTTTGAGTGCGATACCCCATATGGGAAAATATTTGTGAGTGAAGGGGATACCATTGAGTTTCGCAAAAATGATAGTAAGCTAGGCATCACGAACGGGATGACTGGGGTACTGATAAAGGCTTCAAAAGAGAAGTTTGTGATTCACAAGCATGGAGAGGGAAAAGGTCGCAAGATCGTAATAGACCCTAGAAAAAACAGAAACTTTCAATTGGGGTATGCAACAACCTATTATCGCTCGCAAGGAAAAACTGTTGACCGTGCCTATGTCCTGCATTCTCCAATGATGAATAAGGAGATGTTTTATGTGGGACTTACGCGGCATGTGCATCAAGCAGAGATATTTGTCTCGAAAACAGAGACAAAAAACCTAGCAGAACTTAAAGCACAATCCTATAGAGCAGGTCATAAAGAAAAAAGCTTAGATTCTTTGACGCAGGCAGACCTTGATAGGCAGGAGGCAAGGGCTGAAAAAGAAGCATATCTGAAAGATCTGAAAAGTTCTGGTTCAGTAGTGGATAATCTTAAAGGTGCAGGGCTCTCTCTCTGGGATAAAGTACGCACGAAGAGCTCCAGTTTTGCGCAGGCAATAGATGATCGAAAGGCTAACCGGGATTTTTTCAACCCCAAAGTAGAACCGGAGTCAAAGGTTGCTACCCCTATAAGAGAAGTGGCATTTTTGAGTGAAAAAGAAGCATATGAAAAGGTGGATGCGCAGCCAATAATGAAAGAGGTCTCTAAGATAAAAAACTCTATAGAAAGTGCGTCTGCAATGCCAGAGAAAGAGATTCTTCCCAAAAGTGATCCATTTAAGTTATCAGACCCAAAAAAGGGCCTTCTTCAGAGCTACTACAAGTCTGTAGCAGAGACATCTTCTCTGTATGCAGCTGTTCAGCATGACAACAAGAGTCGACCAGAGTGGTTGCAAGGGTGTGCTGAAAGAAATACGATCGCTTATCAAGTGGTTGAAGCGTTTAAGTCCAAAGAACTGAAGGCCACCTTTGATGCTAAAGGGTTGGAAATTTTGCAAGATCGCTCTGAAAGACATGAAAGTGTTTTGCAAAAACAGGAAGCTTCGAAAGTAGATTATGATAGCTTGCTGAAGGAGAAGTTAGACGGTTTGCTCTGGAGGCTCTTTCCTGAAGGCCCAACCCGATCAGATAGCAAAGGACTTAGGTTTGGAGCCAAGGGATCGCTTGCTGTTACATGCAATGGTGCAAAAGCGGGTTGTTTCTTTGATTTTGAAAGTCATGAGGGAGGAGGCCCTCTGCAATTGATTCAGAGGGTGACTGGTGGTAGCTATGCAGAGTCAATAGGATGGGCAAAAGAGTTTTTGGGAGAGCCTTACTCTAATCCTTTGCCTCGTCACCGTGTCTTTTTTAAAAAGGAGGCCAAAGAGCAGGAATGGGTATCTCTTAAACCTAGTCCTTCTGCTACAGCACCCTCTCTGAGAGAGTTATCTAAGGGGCTGGAGCATCATTATAAGGAAAAGGCACGTTATACTTACAGAGATGCAGATGGTGGTGTTCTTTTCCACACTGTGCGTTTGGAAGAGAAGAATGATTCTGGCAAGAAAATGGTGCTGCCCGTCAGTTATGGTTATTATAGAGGCAATCGTGACCACCCACAGTGGGCATTGAAGATGTATTCTGCACAGAATCGTAGTCTCTATAATCAACATCTTATTAAAGAACATCCACAGGCTAAGATTTTGATCGTGGAAGGGGAGAAAACAGCAGATGCGGCTTCTAAACTATTTGCTTCAGAAAAAATGATCTGTCTTTCTTGGTCAGGAGGGGCTGGGGCTGTTTCTAAGAGTGACTGGACGCCGATTAGGGGTAGGGAGGTAGTGCTTTGGCCTGATAATGATTCTGCAGGATTTAAGGCCGCTGAAGACATCGGTGCTTGCTTGAGGAAAGTTGGAGTGAAGTCTTTGAGAGTTGTTGATCGGGAGCTTTTAAAGAAGCACTTCCCGGAGAAGTGGGATTTGGCAGATCCAGTGCCTGAAGGAAAAGATCCCAGGTTATTGAATGACATGCTTTTAAGAAGTAACGAGAAGGCAGTGGGTATTGGTCAGCTGCATACGCATTTGCAGGGAGTATCTTGTAGTATATACCTGGCTAACGAGGTGCTTTGGAGGGTGGATGAGCGTATGCGTCCTTCCTTGGAGAAGAAGGGTGATCTAAGAGATAATGAGGTGAATCGAGCAATCCTAGGGGAGTCTGCTAAGGTCTTGCGTGGAAGAGGTGATCTAACAGCACAGCTCAAGAAGGAGCATGGTTTTTCGGAGGAGTTAGCGGCGCGGGTTTCATGTGTATCTCTTTTGCATCGGGCCTCTAGCGGAAAGGAGTCTTCGCATCACACAATTCAAGAGATGAAAGAGGTGGTGAGCAAGATTGGAGGACCAAGTTTAACTAAAGAAGGTGTAGATCTAGGTGAGCGAGAAATGTCTTTTTTGAGGGAGTTATCCGAGAGTGTACATGGTAAGCGTTTTGTGAGCGAAAGAGTGAATGCTGACAAAATGGTAGATTTAGAGAAGGATATTTCTATAGGAGATACCTTTAAAAAGGTAAGAGGTCTATCTAAAAACAATGATTTTGAGCGTTAAACACAGAGAGTTTAGAGAAGATAAATGGTTTAAATCCGTTCGCAGGATTAATAATGTATAATTCTACGAACCAAATCTAAGACGTAAAATAGTTCGCCAAAACAATCTTTATGGGTTTGGCGAACCAAGTTTTACTTGCAAAATGGTTCGCATTATGCAACAATATGAATATTGCGAACCACATGGAGTCTAGAAATGGGAGCAGATACATTTATTGGTAGAGAAGGCGAAATGCGAGAATTAAAGGATTTTTTTAAAAAAAAATCTGCTAGTTTTATCGTAGTTAAAGGGCGTAGGCGTATTGGAAAGAGCCGACTATTAGATGAGTTTAGCAAGGGAAAAAGGACATATAAGATTACAGGATTAGCTCCTAATGCAAAGACAACAAAACAAAATCAACTAGATGAATTTGCAAGACAATTAAGTGTAGTAACGGGTTTGCCAGAGATAAAATCAGATGATTGGAGCAAGCTTTTAGCCCTATTGGCTAGAGAGGCAAAAACAGGAAGAGTTTTGATCATTTTAGATGAAATTTCTTGGGTTGGCTCGCAAGACCCCGAATTTTTGGGGAAATTAAAAAATGCTTGGGATGACAATTTTAAGCAAAACCCCAAGTTGATATTAATTGTATGTGGATCTGTTTCGACATGGATTGATGATAACATATTGAATAGCAAGGCTTTTTATGGTCGGATCTCAAGAACATTAAATCTTGGACCACTCCCATTAAGAGATTGTAATATTATGCTGGAAAAACAAGGTTTTCGAGGGTCAATATATGAGAAATTTAAAGTTTTATCGGTGACGGGGGGAATTCCTTGGTACATAGAGTTAATGCAGGGTAATTTTGGAGCTGATGAGAACATTAGACATCAATGTTTTTGTGAAGGAGGGGCATTATTCGGAGAGTTTGAAAAGATTTTTCACGATGTTTTTGGCAAACAGGATAAGACCTATAAACAAATTGTAATGAGTCTTTCTAATGGACCGGCTGAGTATGGTGAAATATCCCAAAAATCGGGTTATAAAAGTAGTGGGCGCTTGAGCAAATATCTAACTGATCTAGAAAAGGGAGGTTTCATTAGTAGAGATTTTACATGGATTCTTAAATCAGGAAAAGAAAGTAAAATTTCTCATTATCGATTAAGTGATAATTACTTAAGATTTTATTTAAAATATATAGCACCCAATCAGGGGAAAATTAAAAAGGGGCAATACAAAGAGGTGTCGTTATCTAGCCTTGGTAAATGGGATACTGTCATGGGTTTACAATTTGAAAATTTGGTGTTAAATAATAGAAATAAAATATTAGATATTTTGAACATCAAACCAGAAGATGTTGTGACGGATAATCCTTATTATCAAAGACAATCGACTAGTCAAAAAGGGTGTCAAATTGACTATTTGATACAAACGAAGTATAAGAATTTATACGTTTGTGAGATAAAATTTTCGAGAAATCCAGTTAACACTAAAGTTATAGGTGATATAAAAACGAAAATAAATCGCCTTATCCAGCCAAGAGGATCATCTTTTCTTCCAGTGTTGATTCATGTTAATGGTGTTACAGAAAGTGTTATAGAAGAAGATTACTTTTATGAAATTATTGATTTCTGTGAATTTTTAGATTAGAAAAAAAATGCACAACATAAGCTTTATTATCAGACCTGGATTTTTAAGGAAAACTACTCCCACCTCCTTATTCTTGAGCACCAAAGATTGATATCCTACCCTTCGTTTACGGAGGGGAGAATGTCAACCACTTATGCACAATAGCTTCAGATAGACATTTCGAAGCATCTATAATTCGAAATTGCGTATGTATGTCCTTAAGAACAACATTTAAATCCGTGCAAGCTAACACAATTGTATCAATATCTGCTTCTAAAAAGCTATGGGTTAATTCTTCCCATATGCTTACAGCACTTTTTAACCCTGTCTTTGATTTGACGTTTAAAATCATAGCATCTATTTTTTCTTGCCAGTGTGGATGCACTTCATACTTACAGTGAATTTTGTTTAATCCCCCCTGAAAAAGCTGTGAACCAAGAGTAGTGCGCGTTCCCATAATTGTAATTTTTTTATCTGATTGAGGACAAGCGTCTAACGTTAGATCAATCATATTAAGTAGAGGTATCGAAATGCTTTTTTGCAAGTTGTCGAAATATTGATGAGCACTGTTGCAGGGCATAGCGATAAAGGAGGCACCCCAAGATTCTAATTTTTTAAGGCCAGAACAAATGGTTTTTTGCATAAGGCTATGATCAATAGGTCGATCTACATAGAAAGGCGTGGGCAAGGAGTAAATCACCATAGGAGGAAAGTCTATATCATTTTGAGCTCCTGTTATTGACTGGAAAGATGCAATGACTTGATCAACAAATGGTCCGGTAGATTTGGGGCCCATGCCAGCGAGAATGCCTATCATAAGATAGTTCCTAGCATGTACAAACATTAATTTTCTATAGTTTCTTTCGCATTGACATCCTCCCCTCCGTGAATTACTCGCCTCTAAAGTAGCGGAATGCGCGTCGTCGGTATTCAATTTCATAATTATAGCACCCATAATTCTCTACTTATCCTTTCATTCTATGATGTTTAGGCGAAATCTAGATATATAAGTCCTAAATCTTTTCTTAAGAAACAGTGCTGTGTTGTTTAAAGTCATATGTGAACTACTCGCTACTTTAGTGGCGAGTAGTTCACAAAAAACATACCAATTTCGTCCTACTTTGAGAGTTTTCCCCCAACAATGGGGAGCTTAATTTTTGCTATGGGAAGCTGCCCTGGCAACTTGACATAAGCATGATTCCTTTCGAGAGACTGGATATCTGTAGCAGACACAATCGGAAGCCTACGCGTATGCATACTTAAGCTCACCCCATCCCGCACTTCATGCGCTCCATAGGAGATCCCTTCCTGACACTCCTTCACCTCTCGCTCACCTAATGACTTTGAGATGCGTGCAGCAACCTCGGGATCTTGCTCAGAAAAGACAACCTTTGTAGAGCAATTGCCGGTAATCGTTTTTGCTGCCGCCCTTCCATAGATCTCTTCCATTTGAGAAAAGCTCTGAATGGCTAATACTCCACATCCTCCATACTTTCTTCCTTCTGCAATAAGTGACTCTAAGTCTTTAATCTTATTTAGGGTAGGTAATTCGTCTAGAAAAAACCATAGGCGTCTATCCCTATCTGGCGTGAGCTCTAAAAGCCCCCTAATAGCCACGGAAATCCAAGTGGTAATCAAAGGATTTAGGGCTGATCTTTGTGCAGGCGTGCAGCTAATGAATAACCAACTATTATCATCTGGTCTAGCAACCCACTTCTTGATGGAAAATGGATCCTGCGTATTGCCTAAATACTCTAGACATCCTAAAAATGAGGAGGCCACAGAACGAATAGAGGCAGCTGTTCTTTCAGAGTTAGGATCAATATGGGCAGCTGCTTTTGTGCCTTGTACAAAGACTGCTAAGCTATCCAGTGGCTCAAATAAGAGCCATTTGCTCAACTCAGATGTTAATTGACTATCCTCTGTTTTTTGGAGCAAAGAGCTAAAAAGAGCACGTGCAGCTGTGCGCCAATAGTTTTCATTCTCATGGTGAGTATGAGGAATAAAACTTTCAGCTAAGGACTCATAATCGAATAGATTTTCACACTCTGCCCAAGGATTCCATGGTGTTCCAGATTCCTTAAAAGGGTTTAAAATCAAATCCTTTGCAGGGTCGTAGTATCTCTCTAAAAACATGCCGGTCGTATCGATGATAATAGCCTTATTCTTTCTATCTCTGACCTGAGGCAAAATAGAGTGTATGAAATTTGTCTTTCCGCTCCCTGTGCCTCCCGTCACTATGAAGTGTTGGGTCTCTGTATTTTTAAGCAGAGGCATCTTACCCACGCGCAAATCTGAAGCTTGGTTCTTAAGCAATAATTTCAGTCGTAGTTTGTTGGGTGTAGCCAGCTCATTACCAGAAAGGTGCTTTCTTTTTTGAGTGGTGGTGCCTCGGATGAAAAAGAAGGTTAAAAGAGCACCCAAGCTGATTAATGCTATACTTAAGGAGGTAGCAGCTTCCTTTTTGGCGATCATTATAAATCGATTATGCAAAGGTGTTGCATAATGGAGTAGTCTTATAGAGGATACTTTTTTTGTGGGTGCTGAGATTTTTTCGTGCGAGATAGACTCCCAATATGATTGAGATACTCCCACATCTTTATCAATGAGATCAAAAACTTGTGCTTTTGCTCTATACCAACTGCTTTTTAACAAAATTGGGGGCACTTTTGAGATCTTAAAAGCAAAGAATCCACCACCTACAACCAAGGAGAGACTCAAAGCTATTTTGAGCACCTGACGCACCATGCGAACACGGTGTGCCCAGGTTTGCCCTCCCTCGGCTATTGTTTGGAAAAAGTTCACTTTTTCTCCTTTTTGCTCATCCAAAAAGGAGCCTCTTTCATCTGAAAGTTATTGCCTAACTGCTTTGTACTTTCTCCATGTTCGGCCATAAATCCCTTTAGCTTGCTTGCAGCTTGCCTCACACCTGAATAGACTGAAGATACTTTATCCATGGCGTACTCTGAAGGAGAACCTATTGTTTTCATTAAAGATCTAGTAGCTTTAGGAGCATCATCCACTATTTGTTTTGCTGATTTGAAATGTTGTTCTGCAAAGTGTCGTGCCACAGACTTTTTTGAGGATTTATTGAAGTTCTCCGATAGTTCATTTTGTTTTTCATTCACACGCTGAGAAGTCTGGTCGATCTTCTCAGAGGTAGTACTGGCTGCTCCTTGAAATTTTTCGTACACTCCCGCTCTTTTTTCATCTAAATCATTAGAAAAGTTCTCTTTTTTATCGTTAAAAAAGGAGTTCACAGAATCCTCTACTGCAGCTGCAGAAAACTTCTTCGGAAGGCTTCTCGCCTCCGAAGGGTCCACAAAATTCTTAGGAGCAGATATTGGCTCTCTCCGACTCCTCAAATGTGTAACAAATCCATTGACCATGGCATTTTTTTCTTCAGAATTCCCAGAAATCAGGGTACTCTTCACATACCCAAATCCCCCCTGATCCGCATATTGTTCACTTGCCCATCCAATGAAATCCTGATTGAGTGATCGCTTCACTGAGTCAGAGTTTTGCTCTGACCAGGTAGCATTTTCAGAGATCTGGTTGAGTTCAGTTTGAGCAATCTGATGCGATTCCTGTGCACTTTGCATTCTGTCTAAAGATTGGCTATACCCATGTGTTAAGCGCTGCCCCCTTTCATCCAAGGAGTTTGCAGCTGACGATTGGGAGAAATCTTGTAACCTTTGATAGTGCTTTTGGTATTCTTCTTGGGTTGCAGTATTTTCGCCTCCACTCAGCTGCTCATTTTTGCTCGCCCCCATACTTGACTGCCCCCTGAGAAGCAATCCAATATTCCAATTGCCTCCCATAACCTCCTCCATAGCAGTTCGATAATCTATTCCTTCTTGCTTAGCCCAATTTTTTGCTAAATTCTGCATGAATCTAGCGCTATCTTGTGCAGCATAGGCCTCCTTGTGAGAAGCTCCCTCTGTATAGTTATCAGAATTAGCTAAGTACTCAGCCAAATCAGCTTTGGTGCTTGTATGCGCATTCGTACTTTCCAGAAAATTATTTTGTGCCGTTTCAGCGTTGCTTGTTGCCTTCATCTTAGCCTGTTGCATCGTCTGAGAGACCGATTCATCTGAAAAGAAACTTGCTCTTAAATCAGAGCTATTTTGTTTCAGAATCTGCTCATCGGCCCCATAAGTAACCGAGTGATCTCCCCTATTTTCTTGGAAATATCCCGAAGAAAGGCTAGGCGCTGTGTTAGTTTGAAAGGCAGAGCTGTTCTGATAGGACATCTGCCCCATACTTGCATTTCCAAAGGAGTAGTTGCCTGTTGTTTGCTCTGCTGCCGCTGTCGTAGCGGCAGAGTGGGCAGGCGTCATCATAGAACCCGCCAAGTGAATAAAGGAGCCCACTCCACCCTTTAAGATTGCGTAGGTGATAAAAGGGATGCTTGCGGCGAGGTAACCGCTTAAAGCGTATACATCTTCCTGAAGATTGTTCAGCCCAATGCTGGTAAAAAGACTTAGTCCTTGCTCTGCTCCAGATAGTCCATGAAAAATAGTGTCTGCATAGCCTACCGCAACCGACTGCATGATATAATTAAGAATAGCGTAGAAAGGAGGCCACATCTGTATCCACATCACAAGGCCCGCCCAGGTCATCAAATACTTAATTCCTCCTGGGAGCACTGAAAGTGGTAGGATAAAGATGCAAGATGCGTAGATCAGAGCCTCTATCACGGCTCTAAGCGTAACCAGACTGCTGGAAGCTAGAGACCCCAAAATTTGGTAGGTGCTTCTTTGCTGAGAGGCAGCTCGGTTGGTGGCAAAAGATTTCTTTTCGAACTCACTACCTAGTAGGTTGAGTACCAGTTGTTGACTGATTAGTTCTTCTTTTTCTTTTTGGATTCCAGTTAAGGCTTGAAATGTGAGGGGCAAATTTTTGATCACATCCAATTGCCCAAAATAGTTCTTCTCCTTTTCGAGGTAGGGCTTCATTCGCTTAATGGCATTTCTGCAAGAAAGATACTCTGGTTGCCTACGTCCCTTTCCTTCAATGGGCAGGTAGGTCATCATCCCTACCTTTGAAGTTTTTTGTTCAAAGAGCTTCCACAAATCTGTCGATTTTTTGAGATCATCGATTGTATATCTACCCAACGAGACATCGTACATGACACACTGCTTGCAAAAACGACGCAGGTTTTGATCTAGATTTGCATTAGAAATACGGTAACGAGAGATATCAAGGGCAGTATCGGCCCCAAAAACCATGCCTGTGGCGTTATAGCTTAGATCATTAGGCACATGCATCACCTTTTCTACAGCACCCGTGATCTTATACCCAATGGTGCTCGCAAGCTCTGCAAATCGAGCCACCATTAGAGGGACATGATCCACCTTGTAGGCACGATGTTTAAGGACATCTTCGATGTGAACACTTCCTGAGGGAACAAGCAAAAGGCCTGTAATCACCAAAATGGGCAACAAAAACTGTGTCAGGAGAGCTTGGTGAGAGTTGGTGAAAAACGCCTTACATGCAGCCCATATGGCTCCCACTGATATTGTGATCATCAGTAGGGGTTTGATGAGGCTGCCACTATGGCTATTTAGAAGCATAGCAACAGATTCGAAGATGTTCTTCAGAATCTCTCCACCGCCGTATGTAATCACCGTCATAGCCATGATTCTTTATCCTATTTCTTTAAACAACGCCTCTAAAGAGACTTCATTGGTTACCAACTCTTCCGAATACATCGTTGGCTTGAGACCACATGTAGTCACCATCGAGAGAAAAATTTGCTTTTCAGTTTTGGTATGTTTCCTAAAAACTTCGATTTTGTTTTGAAGAACCTTTGCATATGCTTTGTCAATAGCAAAAGGAACACTAGATGATTTGAGTTCACAAATTGTAATGGATCCATCTGAACGATCAAAAAGCAGATCAATTTGTGCACCAGCCTCACTACTTTTAGACCTAGGGGAATACCGCCAAGTTCCCGCAATGGCACCAGGATCAATTTTTAAAGCCTGCCGAATTTGATCGATATGTTTATAGCACACTGCCTCAAATGATAAACCTGACCATGCCTGCCAGGAAGGTCGGGTAGATTGAGACAACCAAAACCCCTGGCTCATAGATTTTTTTGCAATCATCTTTAAGTGTGGTTCTATCCAATATAAGTAAAATAAACTGTATTCGTCATCAATCAGATAATAAATCCCTCTTTCTTTATGTCCATAAGGTACAAGGCTAAATATGAAGCCAGCCTCTTCTAATTGATGTAATCGTCGAGTAGTTGTGCCTCCATTAGGCAGCTTTGATTTCTTGATCAGCGCTGCTTTCCCAATCCCATAACGATTACTTGCAATGGTTCGAATAAGGGTAGTGTAGGGCTTAGGGTCTTCGAAAAGTGACGAAAATAATCTATCAAACTCCTGCACCAAAGGTCCGTCATTTTGAAAACACAATTCATCAATACATTGATGAGCAGAAAGACCCTTTTGAACAAAAGACCAATAGAGAGGTACACCGCCTAGAACAATATATAAATCTAAAATTTGACGATGATTTAGATGGATTGTATGTGCCTTTAAATAACTTTCTATTTCACATAGAGAGAAAGGCTTAAGGTTAATCGTACGGGTCACTCTATTATGAAGCCCCCCCTTGTTATTGATAATATTTTCAATAATCCAAGAGGTCGCTGAACCACAAATAATCAATTTGATACGATCATCAAAAACCCAATACCGGTTCCAATATAATTCTAATGCTCTAATCAGCTTGGAGCGAGGGGTTGCCATCCAGGGAAATTCATCAAAAAACAGCACTACCTTTTCATCCTTGGGAATTTGATTGATCGCTTGTGTAAGGTCCTCAAAAGCATCTATCCAATTTGTTCGAGGAATAAGGGGAGCCCCATGATAAAAAGTCGCTCCAATCTGTTTGGAAAACTCCCCCAGCTGTTCTTTTAAAGATCCTTTTTGTACCCCAGTAACATGGAAAAAAGCGCACGGGAGAGAATCTATGAAATTTTTAATTAAATATGTTTTCCCTATACGACGACGACCATAAACAGCAAGAAATTCTGCTTTTTTTGACTTAAAATGCGCTGTTATAATTTTCTTTTCTCTTTCTCGGCCAATAACCTTTCCCTTTAAGAAGGTTTGTATATTCTGTTCTTCATTCATGTTTTTCTCCTGTAAATCAGTATTTCGCTGACTATAACTTTTTATAAACAGCGGTTAATCTCGCTTTTACAGATTCAACCGCTGTTTATAAATATACCAAAGCCAGCGGTTAGATTGCAATTTCCAGTTTTAACCGCTGGCTTTACGGAATTATATCAGAATCCACATTGAGAGCTGCTCCAAATCTGGCATATCCTGTGCCAAACGCAATAAATGCACATAATTCTGCTATCTCCTTCTCACTAAAGTGCTTCTTCAATCCCTCTATGTCTTGCTGAGAAATAGGCATGTGAGTTTGAGACATTTTTCTTGCAAACTCGACTGCATCCTGTGTTTTTTGATCCTGGATATCTTGTGTAGGACACCCATGTGACATGCAATACGCACAGCCTACCTGATAGGCAACAGCTCGTCTTACCTCCTCCTGGAGCGCAGAGTCAAAGCTCGAACACTCATAGAAGGTATCCAATAATTGGTCCCAACTTTTGAGGACTTCCTTGTTGTGTCCAAGAAGTTTTTGGAGAGGGCTATCCCCACTTTCAGAATATTCGATATACGCCATAGTATTCCTAGTTTTGGTTTGGGTGGTTTGGCTCTGGTGTTGCATCCTCATCCTCAGAGTCTTCTTGGTCGACGAGGTCATATTCATCGCACTCAGTGCAGTTGTCTACGTGTACAAAAGTGAGTCTACAGACCCATTCTTTACGATCATTTCTAAAAATTTCAGTCCCAAAACTCTTGTAATCGGTGTTATAGGGAAGACTTTCATCAAAATATTCTTTGTCTTTTTTCGCTACTGCAAAGCCCTCTCGATTTCCTGGATTTGAAAAGCGATAGGCGTGTCCTTTACATACCTTAGTACCTTTTTGCACCTCTTCTACAATCTCTATTGGTGTCTGAGGCTCCGGTGGTGGATTAGCTAAATAATTCTTCACAACAGAAAACAGTGAGGCCACAATAAGCACTCCTGTACATAACATATTCATTATTCTTCTCTCCCTTGTCTATCAGATGAAAAGTTCACAGAAAAATTTTCTTCACTCAAAATGTAGTTATTGCATTGGGCACAGCCATTTACATGAGTCCATTGATAGTGAAGAAACCACTCTCCATTTTCTTTGTAGAGTTCACTGTTATATTCTTGAATAGATCGGTCATAAGACGTCCTTTCATCCCACTCCTCTCGCATTTTTTTGAGTGAAGAAAAAAGACTTTGACTATTACCCTTACCTGCTTTGATCAAATCTGAATGACCCTGACAAACTCTCATTTCATTGTCTGCATCTAAAGAAATTTGAGACTCTTCTTCAATGAGGTCATATTCATCGCAATCAGAGCAATTATCCACATGAACATAAGAAAGTTGACATACCCAGTCTTTTTCCTTATCCATATAAATTTTAGTATCAAAGTTCCTCAGACTATCGTCATAAGGAAGTCTTTCATCGTAACGTTCTTTTTTTTCTTTTGCGTACTCAAATGATCCTTTACCATGTAATGAAAAACCAAATGCATGACCTCTACATACTTTCGTGCCTTTTTCCACCTCTTCTACAACCACAATTGGTGTCTGAGGCTCCGGTGGTGGATTAGCTAAATAATTCTTCACAACAGAAAACAGTGAGGCCACAATAAGCACTCCTGTACATAACACATTAGCAATCATAATTTTTCTCCTTTAGTTGCAAAAAAGCTCGGAAGCTATCTGCTTCTCAAGCAACAACATTTTTTGAATTAATTGATATTCTTGTTCAAATCGATTCGAGACACCCAACTCTTCATGCCGAAGAAATTCGGCCGTATGATCTAGATTTGCAATATATTGATCGATTTCAGTGGCAAATGATTGCTTTGCACGCAATACCTTGCACCCCTCTCGCACCATCTCAATGCACTCTCGTAAGAATTGGTTTAACAAATCTGCAGCGATAATATCGGCTACTCGATAAAGATCTATTGGGCAATATCCATCCGAATAAGCAGTCAAAATATTAATAATTTTATAGATAGGAAGATGAGATTTTGCCAGCAATGAAATCTCTTCGTCTGTTAACTCCACATCATCCAATATTTTTTTCTGTATTTCCAATAACTGGACTCGTATTCTGCCTCCCCATGAATCGTTTCTTGCTAGGGCAACTTTCACCTCTTCAGGCCGCAAACACTGTCGCTTATTTCTGTTATCACATTTTAAAAGTGTCAAAGTTCCTCCCTGCAATAGAGATTCCAAAAAATTAGCATCCGTTGCTTTAGAAGATAAAACTTTTGCTGTTGGTTGTCCTTGTTCCTTACGGATAATACAGGTGCCCATCAAGGTCATAAAAAGCTCTGCTATTTCTGGATCCTTGGATAATATGGGCTGCTGTTGAATCGCTAACCAACCAATATTGTACTCCCCTACAAGCATATCTGCACTTTCGGGGTTTTCCTTTATTTTATCATTTACCCTATCATTCTCAGAGGACTGCGCACACTTATGCCGTGCAGAAAGATGGTCATTAAAAAAGCCCTGCTTGCTTCCCACGCTCCGACAAATATGTTGGCTTGCTTGCTGGTTATAGGGCCAAACAGAGCCCACCAACTGTGCTGCTGCCTCACAACTGTTGATATTGAAGCTATTGACGTTATTAGCCCATGTCTGCAGCTGCTTAATCGTATTGGAGATCTGGGGAGAGATCGTTTCCAATCCAAGAAGAAATGCATATCCAGCGGCACTACTCCCAACCCCCTTCAAAGCCTGAATCAATTCCTGATCATTGATAAAAGAAAAGCCACCCGCATAAATATCAATACCACCGCACCCAGCATCAAACTTTGGTAGAGAGACTGTGATGGGATGGTTATTAAAAATACGATTGCGAATGGTAATTCCACCACCTGTGCAGTGCCCCGCCTTTTGCCCTTTATAGATCTCTGCCTTGGTAGAATTAGCATCTGAGCCCCACCGGTGATAAAACTTCATCATCTCCTCTTGGATATCTGCAAAAGAGACAATTGGTATGAGAGCTAGGATAAGTACTAAAATGCGCATTTAATTCTCCATGAATTCTGAATATTGCAGTACGATGTTTTCTTCAATTTTTTCCAAAGAAAGAAGTCCATACGCAACGGGTGTTACATTATCTGTTATTGGGTCTATAATCATAAGAGCCGGAAATGCCTGCACTTCTAGCTTCTGAGACAATCCATTATCTCTCTGTGTAGGTAACGTCTCTAAAGCCACTCCATCCACAGAGATGGCCAAGATTTCCCACTGATACTTCTCTGAAAAGTCTTTTACAATCGGCATAAATGCCTTGGCTAGCAAGCTACTACCTTCATAGAAAAAGAGTAAGCCCTTTCCCTTGGATAACTCTCGGATGAGATGCTCTTTCTTTTGCTGCTTATCGGCCTTATAGACTTGTAGTCCATATTGAGAGACGGGCCGAGAGGTTACAGTATTATCCAGATGAGGGTTTTCAAGAAGCACCTGGTTCCAAACCAAAGCAAACTGCGCCGACTTATCTACCCACTTCTTCTGCTCTGTCATATACGATCTCACATTCTCAGGAGTAGGCTCTGATAGAGCTGCTACCAGCTTTTCTTCTAAAACCTTGCGAGCATCTGAGACCTCATCTGATACAGGACTCTCTTCTTGAGGTTCTTCAATTTTCTCTTTTGCCCGATCCTCATACCAGGCCCATCCCTCCGCTTTCCTGTCATGCCAACCTGCCATTAATGAGGCACTCACAAGTATTAGAGAGCAAATTGCAATCAAGCGCATGCCTCCTCCTTAATTCTGATCTCTAGTCTATTTTGGAACTCTGCGATCTTCTCCTCTAAAATCTTAGGTGTGGATCTCTTGTAATCTGAATACAATTCACCAAAGTCCATCTTGCCAAAATCAAGCCTAGAAATTTCATTCACCGAAAGTCCTCTAGAATTAGCATTTTGGGGTTCTCCCCAACCAATGCCTAATTGCTCTCGTGCTTGCTCCTGCAAAATCCTGGCAAGCTTGCTTCCAAAGCAACAAAAGACATGTTCATCACGGCTTTTCCATAGATCGATGAATTTCTTACTATAGCTACCTACATAGTGACATAACCCCTCTTCTCGCATCTCAGCCAAGGAGAGCTCATCAGCTGAGCACGTGCTCAACCCCATCTTTTTAGCCAGACCAGAGTAGGCAAAGCAGCAGTCATACATCATATTGTCCGCTACGCTTTTGCTGCAGGTCATTGTTTTGCCTTTGAAGACTAAAACCTCTACAGCATTTGAGGCATTTGTGCTCTGTAGCTCCTCCTTGACTGCATCAAATACGGCAAGCTTTGCAGTTACCTCCTCAAAAGAGTCGTTGGGTTCATACTCCACCTCGTGCTCTAAACCATACAACTCAGCATCTGTAACCCTTGATACTAAGGTTTTAGAATTACACTGAAATGTTAACTCCCAAAGAGCACACCCAAACTTACCCTGATTTAAGCACTCCTTTTTCATCAAAGTGCAGTTGCGATCCTTGATATAGGGACAGTCGGCCACATCAGGCATACGGCACAAAAAGGTTAATTTCTCTTTCCAACACTGTCTTTTCACGCGCTTGCCGTTGATCACCTTAGAGGGAGTTGCATCTAAGCATATGCTCTCAAAGTAAGAGCAATTGGGACCTCTACTTAAGGCAAGATTCTCTTCAGGATGATAGACCCAGCGCTCAGATGTGATCTCCCTTCGATCGTCCTCTGTTTTGATTGTTTGGGTCTGATAACAATCACATCCCTCTTCCCCATCACAATGCAAATAAGTGATATATAATCTCCATTTCAGAAAAGAGATCTTAGAATACGACACATTATATTTTTTAATACAGCTCTCTTGCGCAAGTTTTCTCTGCCACTGTCCACATGCTCTTTTGGCAGATTTTTTAGTTTGAAAATGTTTAACAAACATATGCCCCTGGCATATCTTCATCTCCTCTTCTTCAGCAGCATGATGCACAACATCTATCTCTAAAGTGCGTATCAGGTGCAATGGATAGGGGGCATCTGTCTGCCTACACTTCTCAATGGTTGTGATCACACGCTTTTGTGTATCCCCTACCTGATCACCAGATAAGTCTGTGCAATTACCCGCCCGATGGAGGAACGCTTCATCCTCACCAATGGCCTCATAATTGCCCTGTACATCCGAGCTGCAAAGGTACTCAGAAACCTCCGATTTCGCAGGCACTTTTTCCTCAACAAGACGCTTTGCTTCTTGTGCGTCAAACTGGCTTCCCTCTGAGGTTAAAAATGCTGCTACATCACTATTTTGCATTTCTTTAGATAGTTGTATATTCGCTCTTTTTCCAAATTCTTTACCTTGTCGTATTTCCTCATCCATTTGATCTGCAAGTGATAGAGATGGGTGTAAACAAAGTAATACGTGTAAACAGATTAACACTAATAACCTCATAACCCACCTCCCAAAATAGGCTTGACGGCATCCAAACAGCACTGTTTCTTATTCCAAATAAGGTAGACAAAATCCTCCCCTCCGTAAGGAAAGCTCTTGCCCGCCCCCCAGATCACATTTGTCTTTCCCAAGGAGTGGCACTTGCCCTTCGTTTGTGCAACTGGGTAGACAAGCTGGGTCTTATACAAGCTCTTTTTGATGATGGGCATGATTTTGGATTCACAAAACTCTTTCTTGTCATACCCCCTCAACAAAAATGATCGATGCATCTTCGCAATCACTCTATGCACCAAAAGGGAGCTTGCCTGCACAGCGCCCACATGGTGGGCTACAGTGCCCGTAAATGGATAGAGGGATCCTTGACACCCCCCACACCAAAAAAGCTTATCCTGGGGCTTTCCAAGGCTTGCGGAAAGACAATCTGCAACACAGGCCAATTGGGCTACAGGGTTTCCAAAGAGGGCGGCTTCGCCATTTAAAATAACGGAGAGGCGATCATCATTCCACGTAGGGTCTAGCTCACTCATATACCCAAGCTCAAAATCACCCTTATGTGAGCAGACAAAATCCTCAAAAAAACCAAAGATGGCAAAGATTGGATAGGTGTAAAAATGGACGTGGTAGAAACTTGACTTCGAGGCGCCGTCGTTTGTTAAACCAACACTCCCCCTGTTTTTTATGCTCTCTTTGCCAACTGAGACACCACCTAATCCCATCAATTTATAGGCATGGCGTGTGACATCAACAAGGTAAAGAGGCTCCCAAAAGGTGAGGGGTACACCTACTTTGGGAGGAGTCCCCTTACACACACAAACACGCGTCGTATATTTGGCCTGATCTGGAGTGTTGGGTGTGACGTTAAATCCAGAAAGGGTAATCGGAAAGAGACACTCCCAGCAAACATCGGTAATCGGGTTTATGAACTTGCCCTCTTTGGCCATAAGGGCAGAAGACAGAAAAAATATAAGAAGGAATCTTACAACCATTAGGCGCTTCCTCCCTCAAATAGATCCAGTACGTACTTCAGAGATACTGTTCCGGAGACTCGGTTGGCCTCTTCTCCCTCCATCGATAAAAATGTAGGGACGTGCTCGATCTTGTGTTCCTGAAAAAGCAGGGGGTCAATTTGTACCGTTGCACTCATCCCCCTCTTTTTAAGATTGGCAAGTTTTGCAGAAAACTCTTGAAAAGAGTTGCTAGGAAGACCTCGTACCACAAAGACACCAGAATAACTCTCCAGCTCTTTTGACAAACTCAACCAGATCGCATCAGGAACAGAAAAGGAGATGCAAATGTATACCTTGGGGTCCAGTGCAAGATCTTTGGCATCATGGATACAGTTTTTGCAATCGCCCTTTTCTAGAGAAATTGGCTTTTGCTCCTCAGTGATACCTACTTGTTTGCGCATCTCTTCTCTAAGCCACTGGGCCACCTCTCCTGTTTCTCTATTTTCAACTTCTTTTAACCAATCAGTATGCTCCCAGCCAAAAAGAGATCCAAATAAGAAAAATAACGTCATCAAGCGCATGCACCCTCCAACAAAATAGTCTCTATTTTAAGCTTGAGTCCCTCTTGTGTTACGCGGGCTGGCACCTCTTTAATGGAGAGATTTTTTGTGAGCAGCCCCATCTGGTCAAAAAAGACCGGCCTACTCTCCTTCTCCTCAAGCTCTGTAGGGCTGCCACTAACCAAAATCCACTTGGCATCTGGAGTACAACTCTTGGCCCATGCGACTTGCTTTAAATCATCTCCATCGAAAAAGAGCAGCTCTTCAGGAAGACGCAAATGGGATAGAGGGTTGTAGCTGGTTCCCTTGGCGATGATCACCTGCCCCTTCTCGTTAGTAATATCATTTCGTAGGCAAACGGCAGGGTCAAAGTAGTGGGTATGCGATTGTGTGGCGACTTTAATTCCAGAAACAGGCGTAGGCCGCACAAAAGCTTTTTTGTATTTGGACTGCACTTCACTCTGAATAGATACAATTTCTTCATCCCCCAAAGAAGCTACTTGACCCTTCAGATAGAGAAGGAGATCTTCTTCCTCGATAGGATGGAGGTGACCAATAGTCCCATAATCTTTTCCTTGCAGAGGAAAACAGGCCAATGATGCAAGCAGTACCAATCTTAAAATAGGGGCCATAATCTCCCCTCTAGTTGATCGATATGTACCAAACCAAACCTCTGATAACGGGAATCGAAGCTTTCTGGATGAGAGGCATAAACAAAAACGTGATCTGCAGGAATGGTTCCTTCCTCAACAGGCAAAAGCTTCTTTAAAATGGTGCCCTTTTTCTCATCATTGATGAAAAACTCCCCCTCTTTGACTGCAATCAGATCCCCAGCCACTCCAATCACCTGCTTGGCCAAAAGAGCAGAGCTCTCTGGGTGAGACAACTCCACAAACTCCCCTCTAGTGACCTTCTGAAGAGGAGTCTTTAGGAAAAATTTTGTAGGTAGACTCTCGGTTACATTGCGCCGCAGCCCAAAAGGTGCCGTAGGCAAAAGCACACCTATTCCAAAATAGAGTAGAGCAAAGAGCAAAAGAGTTAGGGGGATCTTTTTATCCATGCGCCCCCTCTTGCTTACGCTTGACCACGTGATCAATCGCCTCAGCGATGCTCATCCCCCCTTTTTGTAGCTCCTTCAACTGGGCATATTCTTCTGCCTTGGTTGTGTAGAGCAGTTGCGAAAAGGGATCCAAAATCAACCTCTCAATGGCGTAATTGCCATCTGCATCGCAGATCATGACCTCGCTATATTCTCCGTGACGGGTTGTGACACTCTCTAACGCAAACTTTTTGGCATCATCCATCTCAATCTTTCCACTCTCCACAAAGCGTGAGATAGAGCTCTTTTTCTGAGAGAGCAAGCACATCCAATCGCTATTTTCAAAGGCAGCCAAAGCACCGGGCGTTGCAAAGAAATCATCCACACTTTGGGTGCCAATCACCAAAGAGCCATTGTATTTGCGCAGGCGTCTTGCAAGAGTTTCAATAAAGACCCCTGTTTGCTTGCCCCGAAGGAGGTCCCACGCCTCATCAATACAAATGTAGAAAGGAGTTTGACGATCTCCCAAAAAGGCTTGGTTGGTGATGGTCATAATGAAGAGCTGGATCACCACAGACTGCAGATCTTTTTTCTCTTTGAGCTCTTCGAGCTCAATCAAAACCATCGGGCTTGTGAAATCTACATTGTTTTTACCCTCAAAGTACTTTGCATAGATCCCCTCTTTGGTATAGGGCATCAGCATCATCCCTAGGGTTTTGGCTACACTCTCCTCCTGGCTTTGGAGCCATCGGGCAACGTCTGTAATGGTGGCATGGTTCTGTTTAGCAGTCCACGCCTCTCGAATAGCTTTTTCAATGAGTGCATTTTCGTAATCAGAAGTGCCCTTTTCAGGAGCTGCCATGCATGAGATGATTGACTTTAGAAAACTCACAGCTGTGTCTCGTTCATCCTCATCATCCTTCGGAATGTTGCTAAATGGGTTGAGGCAAATGGTAGACTCTTTGGAAAACTCTATGTACTGCCCTTCCAAAAGATCGCAAAGCTTCTCAAAACTACGCCCTACCTCCAGTACATAGACTTTAGATCCTGTGCCCAGGCCGCTCAGCAATAAGTCCTGCATAAAGACCGATTTTCCAGAGCCACTTCGACCCACCACCACGGTGTTGTAATTACCCGCTTGGTTATCAAATGGATTCCAGTTAACAAGCTGTCCCCTGCGCCCAATCAACAGCATCCCGGGAGAACGTGTACCCATCCACTCCCCCTGAATCGGCACAAGTGTGCCGCATTCTGGAGAGATTGTAGTTCTTAAAAGGTTGAGCTCATGCAAATCATCTACATATTCTGCCCATGTCATGGGCAGTGCCGACAGCAACATCGGCAGGTGTAGGTAACGGTTTTCCGCCAGAGTAAAGTTGTTAATCCGGAAGAGGCTTTTTAGGGATTGCTCAGCGGTGGTGAGCTCCTCCTGCGTATTGGACCAAACCCCAGCAGATATTTGCGTCCAGACAAACTTGGCAGTTTGGGCAAGTTCGCGCCGTACAGCATCACATTCTTGGATCTCATCATGTAGGGCTGGTATCAAGCGCATCAAAAAACCGGAGTGGCCTTGCTTTTCGATGATGTGAGAGCGCCTTTTAAACTTTCCCTCTTCTTTGGATTGTTTTGGGCAGTGCACCCCATATTGGATGAAAAATGGCACTTGGATACGAAAAGCATCGCGATAGACATCTCCTATTAATCGCTGCATTTCAGGAAGTGACCACTGACTTGGATAATCAACCGCTCGATAGCTCTTGAAGTGAGAAGTGGTATCTGTCTTCCATTGCAAAGAGTCATCCTCTACACCCAAAGAGCCCCCACAGGGCAATTGCTCTGCCAAGGTTTCAAAGGGATTCCAATGCCTTTTTTTCACATCTTTTTCTGCAGAGTAGTTTATCAAGGCACCTACGTTTTCTAAGAAATCATTCACATCCCAGCTATACACGTAGGTCAGTGCCTGCAGGGTTTTGAGCACCTTAGATTTTTTCTCGCCCATTTTTTTTAGGTTGGCAGGAGTATCTTTGGCCTCACAGCTATAGGAAAAAATAAATCTAAAGATACGAGAGGAGATCTGTCTGTTTTTCTGGTAATAGCTTGCTCGTTTATGGGCAATTTTTTGGTAAATTTCTGCCGACTTTCTTCTAGAATCTTGCCATCCATCTAAAAAGTTTCCAACGCGTGGATCTGCCCATAAAAGACATTGGATAGACTCCCCTTCTTCCAAAATCTCCTGAAAGATACTGGCTATTTCCTTTTGAGTGGTCTCCGTAGATCCAACAAGGGGACTTGCCTCTAAAGTAAATCCCAGGCTGTTTTCGCTTACAAAAATTCCATGTTCTTCATCGTAGGACTCCCATGGCAATATCTTTGCTAGTGGGTTTCCTGAAAAACAGTTTTCAGACTCTCCCGAAGGGGAGTTTTTGAGATTGGGCTCTCCAAAAAGTTTGGAAGCTGCAGCTCCCCATTTGCTCAGTGTTTCTAGCATCGATTATCCTATTGTAAGTACACGTAGTGGGCAGCTACCCAGCATCCTTTTTCCGACCGGTATCCATTCACCCAAATCCTTTTCTTGCAATTAGCAGCCATGGAGGCACAGTCGGGCGCATAACCATAATAAAAAAGATCAGGCCCTTGAGGGGTTTCAATGATCATCTGCTCCAAATCAATCACAGAGGCATGTTCGATTCCAGGCGTAGGCTTTGATTCGAAATTCTGTTGGTATACGGTACAAGAGGGAAGCAGACAGACGCATGCTAATGTGATGAGCCTCTTTATTTTCATTTTTTTTCTCCAAATTCTAGCAATAGTTTGTGGATAAACGCTAAGTCTGGCACCTGACCCTCAAGTAGGTGACCATTGACATCTACCGATGGCACAGCCTCTACTGTCTGGTCCTGTTTAATGAACTCAAAAGCATCCAAAAAAGCATCTGTGGATGAAAGGTACTCCTTATCCCCAAGGTTGGGAGTAGGTTTGCCCAAAATCTCCATTCCCTTTTGCATGAGCAATGAAGAAATATGGGGGTTATCCATCACCACTTCCTCTAAAAGCACCTCTAAAAAGAGCTGCTTTTCTTTGTTGGAGAGCTTCTGCAAACAATCCATAGCCTTTACCGTCAGAATGTCCATGGGAACAGGATGAAAGACCCAGCAGACCTTTTCTGTGTCGATATATTCCTGCCTGATCTGCTGAAATTGCTTCCTAAAAAGAGCAATGCAATGTGGGCAGGTAAAGGAGTAGTATTGCGTAATTGTAAGAGATGCATCTTTGTTACCGTAAGAGACCAAGTACTCCTCTGCAAGGGGCTCAAAGGCAAACAAGCGCGCTCCTAGAACCAGAAATAGGGTAATGGTGATTTTTTTCAACTGCACCCCCTTGCACTATCGCGTACTTGCTTAACGTGCTCTTTTGTGTGTAGCTCACCAATTTCGGATCCATGCGTGAATGTAAGATCAACCACCCTTCCAGCTCCGATCTGAATGACTGGTTCTATTTGCTCCGACCTTTGGATGTAGTAGTCTGCCAGCATATCAAAGGCATTGCTAGAACCGCCCATATCGGGCGTTATGGGACCATTGCCCGTCACACCCTGGCTCGTGCTCATATAGTTCTCTACGCGCCATCTACCGACCGCTGACTGCAAAATACTACTTGCTTCACCAAAGAGGCCGCTAATTGCCGCGTTTTTAATCACTTTTCCAGATCGATCTACAACACTTCCCCTGACTCCATACTTTCCATCTTCTCCAGAAACAAATCCTGCGATCTCGGTTTCAACAAAGTCCCCTTCGTGATTGACTTGCGTGAGCCTCTCCATGCGTATGTAGACACGTTCACTGGAAAGGTTGCCATAGGCACTTCCAATCACAATGCCTCCTTTAAGAGTCACATCTACGTTTTTAGGGAGATGCCCATCATCCAAAATACGCAGTTTGACGGGAATTGGGTCATTAATCGAAAAGACACCACAGCTAGCATCCACACTAGAAACCAACAAAGCCTTCACTGAGGTGCCCGAAGGAATGGCGTTTGCTACATTTTTTATTGTAGCAATTGGATCCTCCATAGAGAGCTCTGCAAGAGGGACAAATGTATAGGGAATTACAGGCTCAGTGACAGGGGCAAGCAATGGATCTTCAGGCTGAGAGAGTGGAATCTCTTTTTGTTTGAGGTTTTCTACCTCTTTTTCCTTTAAAATAGATCTCAATTCTGAAATTTGAGATTTTAGCTCTTTTTTTTCGTGATCTTGACCAGATAGGACCTGGGTTTCTATGTACTCTAGCTTTTTGTCGAACATCATGTTTTGGGTTTCCATCCGATTCATCCAAACATCTTGTGGATTGATCTTGTCCATGGGTAGATCTAGCGACATCTCTCTTTGCTGCGGTTTGGTAGATTTTGTATCCCCCATGAAAAAATAGCCAAAGACCAACGACAAAAGGAGAATACCGCCAACCACGGCACCAAATAGTTTCTTCTGTTTCTTAAGAACGGATTGGGATTTTTTTTCCATTAGTGACAGACCGCCTTGATTGCAAGAGCACTCTTTTTAGATTTAATGGTATTGGTTGACAGGTAGGTCCAACGACAGCTGGAGTCACAGATCTGTTTTTCTGTTACCTTTTTTTGGATACACGAATGATTTAATACCTGGTAGATGAAGAGGTCATCTTGGGCACCCTGTAGTTTAGCCACTAACTTTAGCGTCACCCCAGATTTGAGCTTCTTTTCACATCCCTGAAAAGGAATAGAACGGTACCCAGCGGGCACCTTTTCGGTTAAAATGCATGCGATGGTCGTTTTAATCGACGCATAACTTTGAGGACAGGAAACCTGTGAAATGGGCTGCGTACAACTTTTTTGTGGCGTGTTTTCTCTTAGGACAATCACTTGGGGAGCTCGATCAGAAAGAGAGATCTCGATATCCTGAACCTGTCCATTTTGCGTGATTACAGAAATCAAGGTAGTTTCTGGCATCGGTTGTTTTGCTTGTACAAAAACCTGTCCACTCACTTCTTCCATGCGTACGGAGACTTTGTCTTCCGCAAAGATCACCTTTTTGACTCGCCCCCCATCCACTAAGACTCGATTATGATGCCGAAAAGAAAAGCCACAACAAAGAGGCTTTGTTGTGTCAACATTGTGATGAATAGCAGCAGACAATGGTGCCACAAGTAGCATGCTAAATAGGATGGTTTTAAGCATGATGATTCCCCTTTGCTGAAGCTGTTACCTCGGTTAAAAGTAATCGAGATCCCGAGAAGACAAATTTCAAGATATAGGACTCCTTGTCTGAGGAAACCTGCTTGCCTGAGACGTAAAAGACCCTGTCCCCTTCTAGCTTCACTTCGTTGGTCGTGGGGTTTACGTGTACAGCAGTGGGAAAGAATGTGTAGGAGGCATTCTGCTTTTTGAGCATTTCTTCCTCTTCGAGTAGTTTTTGCTTAAGGGCTCCTACAAATTGAGCAGAGGTATGCCGCAATAAAAGCGAACGCTGTGCAGGGGCTGAATGCGCAGACTTTCCCAAAAGCAGCTGCCCCAGAAAATAGCCATATTGCTCTAGGTAGGTGGGAGAGACTTTACTTCTGTCAACCCAGAAGGATTTCTCAATCACAGGAGGGGCAATGATGATGCGCTCGCGCTTCAAAAAGAGAAAGCCGCAAAGAGGAATCATCGCTATTGCAAGGAACAATGCAAGGGCTGCAAAGATGTTTCTCTGGAAGCGCATGTATTGCAAACTCTGTTCTGCAAATTTTCTATTCATAGCAACAACTCCCTACAATGTGATGGGGGCAAACGCTTAATCTTTCCCATTTTTTCCAAAGCTCTTTTGGGGAAGTGCCAATAGAGTTGGTGCTTAAATGTACCTTGCGGAAATCTCTTCTTGAGTTTTGTGTAGAAGGGCTTTGCTACCAAAGCTCCCAAAAGAAAGAAGAGATTTCCAAAGCAAAGGCAGAGAAAAAAGGGCGTTGCCAAGACTAAAAACTCATCCATGCTCCAAAAAAGGATTCTAATGGGGTTATCGAGGCTTCTGTAGAGGTGTTGGGGTTCAGACATAGTTTTGGGTGCCTAGCAAGGGATAAGCATTCCAGAGACATTAAAAACACCGTCAATGAACTTGGGAATTACATTCACAGCAAGGCCAATTCCGCCGTAGATGACCAGAGGTTTTAGCGAAGAGCTCAAAATGGCTTGCATCAAGCCGTAGGCGCCGCCAAGAACTCCTGCAATGCGCATGGCAGGACCAAAAAGGAAGTTTTGGATCTTTTCAGACTGGTCTAAAAAATCTGCGCTTGCAAAATCTGTTGCGGTCTGTGCGAATGCGCTTTCTTGCATCAACATCGTTAGTGCTACTACGAACATGCATGAGTAGATGGTTTTCTTTGTCATTTTGGGATCCTCCTCAGGTTTCTGTTTTTCGTCGAAAATACCACATATATCATAACGAATATCAAAAAAACCTTTTTATTGAAAAGTTTTTTTTTTCCTACTTTCTAAAATTCACTGAGCCACCTATCCTATTGCCAAAAAAATGCTTTTTATCTTCATGCATATTTGAAGAGGTTAAATCTAATAATCATATAAAATAGGATGGACAAAAGAAAAAAATTTTAGTAAAAACAAGCATTTAAACTTTTATTTAACTCTTGCAATACAGACATGACTAGCGACACCACAGACACCACAGACACCACAGACACCATCGAATCTGCTAGAAAAAAGAAAGACAATATAATTTATCACTTTGTGATTGGTGATCATTTATTCGAAAAAATTAAAAAACATGTGCGCTTGCTGAAATACATAGATGACCAAGGACAAACAAAAAAACAATGGATTGCAGAAGCAATAGAACGAAAAATAAACAAAGAAGAGAGTTTGCCTCCAGATGATTTAGTAGAAAGACGTTTTCTTAGTACAGCAGTGAGCGAAGATCTGGATAAAAGATTAAGGAAAAGAGTAGCTCTTTATAAAAAAATAAGAAAAAACTACTCAAGAAAACAACTAATATTAGAAGCCGTACACGAACGATTAGACAGCGATGAACCTTTGTTAAAAGAACAAATAAAAGATTTTGTCTCTAAAGAAATAGACATCGTTTAGACTTCATTATATTTTCACGCCAACTTCTATCAGCTGAAAATCAAGGTTACCCTCCCAAGAGAACCTTTTGTTGATCCGACATATATAAATAACTTAATGTTTAAGATGCTATATTGTATTATGCATTTCTTTTTTAAAAATTAAGGTGCTACATATGGTCGAATTGGGTTTGTTTTTTTTAGGGATTATCGCGTTTCTCGCTTTTCTTGGGATGCCAATCCTAGGCCCATGCATCATTTTTCGATTTAATAAAACAGCAGGTGTAATTGCGGGCATATTTCAGCTATCAGTCTTTTTAATTATTTTTTTAACATTGAAACATAGTGGTTGGAATTAATTTTTTCTTTGATTTTTCAATAAAATTGACAAAATAAGCTTTTTTGGGTAAATATGGGTATATTTGTGGGTACTCTCCCCTTCAGACATATGCATTTTAGTGCGCAACATGGCGTTTTGTTCATCTTGCGCACAAAAAATTGACTTAATTTTATGCTTATTACGACAAGAACGCTATGAAATTTCGGTGCTTACCACCGAAATTTCATAGAAACTAAATGCATTCTTCTGCTACAATGATATCTCGGTGACAAACACAGAAATATCATGCTTTCTACAAAAAGACCCCAATTTATCCAAAGAATAAAAAATGCATTTAAAACTCACAGAGTCGTTGCTCTATTAGGCCCTAGGCAATGCGGAAAAACCACACTCTCTCAGTTATATACTAAGGAAGAAAGGCTTAATTCATCAGTACATGTTTTTGATTTGGAAGACGCCACAGATTTGGCTATATTGGAAAATCCAAAAACAGCATTAGAATCTCTCAAAGGGCTAATCATCCTTGATGAGGTGCAACGTGCTGCAGAGATTTTTCCTGTATTAAGAGTATTGGTTGATCAACATAAGGTAGATCAAAAATTTCTTATTTTGGGTAGTGCCTCCCGTGACCTTCTTCGTCAATCTTCGGAAACCTTGGCTGGAAGAATCGCTTATATTGAGCTTACTCCTTTCACTATGTCTGAAGTCAATGACCAGGATCGACTGTGGTTAAGGGGAGGGTTCCCAAATTCTTATTTAGCAAAATCAATTGAGGATAGTGTTTACTGGCGCAAACAATATATTACTACATTTTTGGAAAGGGACATTCCCAACTTAGGAATTCGTATAGCTCCAATTGCATTGAGGAGATTCTGGATGATGTTAACGCATTATCATGGACAGACATTCAATGCATCAGAAATTGGTCAATCACTAGGGGTTGCGGATACCACTGTACGCAATTACTTAGATATATTAACGGGAACATTTATGGTTCGACAGTTGATTCCTTGGTTTGAAAATATAAAAAAAAGGCAGGTAAAGAAACCAAAAATTTATTTTCGCGATAGTGGAATTTATCATACTCTTAGTGAAATTACAGACAAACACACCTTACTACACAATCCTAGGTTGGGAGCATCTTGGGAGGGTTTTGCTTTAGAAGAGATCATTCGCATCCATCAAGTTATGCCTGAAGAATGTTTTTTTTGGGGAATTCATGGGCAAGCTGAACTTGATTTGTTTATCATTAAGAATGGCAAGCGTTTAGGCTTTGAGTTCAAATATAATGATGCTCCTAAAAAGACAAAATCTATGGAACTAGCAATTGATATGTTAAAACTTGATGCACTACAAGTCATTTATCCAGGGAATAAAGATTATAATCTTGGACCTAAAATATCGGTAAAGAGTGTGAACTATTCTCTACTTTAATGGCGAGTAGTTGACCTATTCTGAGGTTGTTGCCTGAACCACCCCATAGATAAATCTAGGGGGTGGTTCAGCACCGAAATATCATGCTTTCTATAAAAAGACCCCAATTTATCGGGCTTGTTGCGTAATTCATTATAGAGCTAAAGGGGGATGATTTTAGCATCTAGTTTTTATTATCCGGTCACCGTTTTGAATTCATTCATCTTATTTATCATTAAGGACTTAAGTTTGCA
>Ga0180433_10002059_pt1 | contig 32186 bp, 45 predicted proteins | sample SS_ome_8_FD_132980 | JGI IMG/M metagenome (GOLD analysis project Ga0180433, IMG submission 132980) | Hypersaline lake sediment archaeal communities from the Salton Sea, California, USA - SS_1_D_1 metaG | ecosystem: Environmental > Aquatic > Non-marine Saline and Alkaline > Hypersaline >...
CCCCCTGCCCTGCTCGTGGCCTTCTCCCATCCCCTTGAGTGCTGATTGAGATTACTGAGTGTGTGGTGTGCTGAAGAAGTCGTCAAGCAGCTTCAGGACGTCTCCAGCATGCTTGCCAGGAAAGTAGAAGGCTCTGTGGAGCTTGTTCCATGTCCTTGGCACAGCATTGTATCCTAGTGCTTCAATGAAGTCTTTGTTGTAAGGACAACTGACCCTCATTGTTCCATCTTCAAGGAAAAGTATGTTGACTCGTCTGTCCACCATATGCTTAGTTAAAGTGGGTCTTTGGAGTCTAAGAGTTTGCGTATCCTTGTCTTTGTGTCGTCATCGAGCTTCTTTCCAGTGGCTACACAAACAACTATGTCCATGTTGTGCCCAAAGTAGACGGTGACGCTTCGGCAGTCCTTTCCCTCTACCTCTTTGGCGTTCTCATTTGTTTCTTCAACGGCAGCCTTGAAAGTGTCTGGCGTTCTGATTGTGTCATACTCTCCGACTCTAACTATGATTTTCATTGTTTTCCTCCTTAGCTTTTAGTATACCGCATAGTAGGTCAACTATCTGTGGTGCATCTATATTTTTTGCAATAAGCTCGTGCGGGTATGTTCTGATGAAGATCTTTAGGTCTTCTCTGTTTATATGCCATTGCGAAGAGCTTTCCTGCTTGTGTTGTCCGTTGTTCAGCTTGGCTTTAAGTCTTCCTGAGCTTATGTGTTTCTGTAGAGTCCTGTGTGTCATTCCTAAAATATAACATACATCGGTTGCATTGAACCAGTATCTTTTTCTGCTTGAGAAGTGCATTGCATACATGCGTGTTTTTATTGCCGGGATACTTCTTTTTAGTGTTGTGGCTATTGTTGATAGGCAGTGTTTTTCTGACAGGCTGATTAATCGTTCGTCTTCCTCTGGTGTCCAGTTTTTGTATACTCCTGGCCTTGGTATTGTTGCACCAAGTCTGCTAGCTTGGTGCTGTACTGCACATGCGGTGATATTTTGTCTAAGCTCAATTGCTATTGCCTGGGCTGAGGCTTTTGTGTGATTGTATCTGGCTTTGACTATGGTTTTTTCTTCGTCTGTCCATTTGTGTTGTTTCATTTCAGTTTATTCTTCCGTATGTACAATCCTTCTTTGTGCACTTGTCACACCAGATTACTGGCACTGGGCAGCCTTTAGGTTTTTTCATGCTATAAGGCTTTTCGTAAGCGTATCCTACTTTCCTTATTCTTTTAACTTTCTTTGTCTGTTGACTCATTGAGTGCCTCCTCGTTTGACAGTAAGCTGATGTCCCAGGGAGTAGAACTATATTGATTTTCTAAAAGCTCTTTGCCGTTCTTTGGTAGCTTTCTATAACACCTTTTCATTTCACAGTCTACTTCGATTATCCTTTGTAAAGGCTCTAAGTTGCCGAGCTTTTCAATTTTATCTTGTGTTATTGCTTTTGCTAAAGTGATAGGGTTTGAGCGACAAAGTGTATACTGATTAGCTTTAGGTTGCCATTCTATCTGCTTTTGTAGCCAGTTATAGTTGAGTGATAAAGCATTTGCGTGATTCTTATCTCTTATTGTTTGCGTGCCACTAGATACAACAAAAGCAGGGCACTGAGCAGATACTTTCCAATTGCCCAGTACCCTGTTTTGTGTGCTCACAGAAGCTCGGCGCAAGACTTCTGTAAGCTGAGAAAGGAGGTTGTTGGATAGTTGGTTATTGTCTTTGCTGAGAAGGATTCCGTCTACTGTAATGCTGAGTAAATTATCTTGGAAGTTGTTCTCTAAGACGAATTCAGCTACTTTCAGTCTAGTATTTGTTTCTACTTCTGCTGCCCAGACAGGATTGAAAAGCTCACCGAATCCTTTTTCGTTGTATTCAAGCATCTTTCCATATATACCTGCAATTATTCTTTTTATGATGTCATCTTCTAATTCGTCTTCAGCTTTCTTTTTTCGAGCATATAATTCTGCAATAGTTTCATTGAGGGGCATTATAGTTGACAAAGAAGGTGTTACAGGATGTTCAAGTAGTTCCCAGCACCATCCATCTTCTATTTCAAAAGAGCCGAGTTCGAATTTGTTTATGAATAATATCTCGTCTGTCGTTAAGTAAGTTTCCCATTCGCCTATAGGAGTAAAAGAGGAAGTCTGATTCTTAAAGATGATAGGTGAAAAAGGTTTGCTAATAGAGACGACTCCTTTGTAGAATCCATATATAGATAATCCATATATAGATGAAGAGTTAAGTCGAGTTACATGGTGCCACTTTCCTAGTTGGAGATTCATTAGTTGACCTAGTTCGTATCCGTAAGCTGAATTGATGTCTAAGTCTATAGTGTTCTCGAAGTGTCCTATCTTAAATGCTTCTATCCAGCCTGCCTTACAGCATTCATAGGAATATCTAGCAGCTTCGTCTGGAATGTCGTCTATAGTTGAAAGAGGTATTTCGGACAGCTTTTCTTTGTTGAAACAAGATATAGGAGATGTTAGTGTCTTCGGAGTTAGTCCGAGATTGGTTAGTATTTTGTATATCTTCTGCCCTGTTAATTGGGCTGTATTAGCAAAGTCAATACCGTCACCTATGTCGTCTTCTGTAGGTTCTAGCGGAGCATCTATGTACTGTTTCATATTGCTAAATCCGACCCATGACCTTGTAGGTTTATGTTTAATAGAGAACCATATTCTTGGTATATACTGGAAGATGTATTCATTGTCTCCTCGGTCAGATTCATCAAGTATTTTGAAGCCTCCTATTTCGTCATAGTTAACCCTGAGGTCTGTTGTCTCTGCTAGGGTTTCTAAACACTCTTTAGGTAGGTGTATCATCTTGAGCAAGCAAGCTACAGAATAGTCAAGGTCATAGAAAATCTTAATGCATTGGTCTCTTGTGTATTGTTGAAATAAGAAATCTGTCCAAGGTGGTTCTGAGCACACTTTGCCCAAGCTGTTAGCTATGTAGCCGTCTGTTATATGATAACCGATGACCTTCATTAGATTATCCTTTCTACGGTTCCACCTTTTGATTTGACCCAGTATGTGAAGTCTTTAATTGTTTTTCCTATAGCCCAACTTGCTATTATCGGAGCTGCTGTAGTTATGATTTCGCCAGTGGTGCCAATTGCGTAGCAAGCATAACTTGTGCAGACTCTGTATATATGTGATTCTTCTTGTTTATTCTGTAGTACCATTTTTGGGAAACCTTTTCCAGTCTCTTTTGAGAACATCTGAGACAGTTTTTCTTATAGCTTCTTCAGCATCTATTCCGAGAAGTGTCATAACTTGTATGCCATATATGACAATGTCTCCAAAAGCATCGGCTGCATCCTCTTTAGTAGACTCTCTGATGCCCTGACGCATTTTCAGTATAGCATGTGCTAGTTCTCCTGCTTCTTCGCAAACCCCTAAGACTTGCCATTCTGGCAAACTTGTGGCTTCGCCAAAGTTGTAGTCATGCCACTTTTTTAATTCTTGTTGTCTTAAGTCTATCATTCTATCTTCTCCTCGGCTTGGGCACTCCCTTGAGTCCTAAGTAGTGTGCCCTCTTAACAGATTGTATTCTGCCATAAGCTCTACCAAGAGCTGTTGACACTTCTCTGCGTATTTTCAAGAAAGCATCGAATCTGCTTCTAGTAAGAGTAGGTCTCTGTGAAGTAATTGCATATTCCATTCTAAAGAAGTCCCAGATAGTACGATTTTTGATTCTCATAAATCTGGTGAGCCTTCTTCTGATTTCTTGGTCAGTCCAGTTGTTAAGCCTCATTGCTTCGAACCAGTTTCTGCGAGAACGTACCATTCTTCTAAAATAAAGGGAGTTGTAGTCTAATGAAATACTTTCGTCAGCCTCTCTGACTTCTCTTGGAGTAAAACCAGCTTCAAACATTGCTATTTTCTGTTCTCTGGTTAAGTTGTGGTGCCTTCTTCTTCTTCTAGCTTGAGAAGGCTGGCCACTTTCGCCAAGTTCTCTTAGGTGTTGAAAAGATTGAGGTTCAGGCATCTGCTGCCTCCTTTAATTTGAACTTTGAACAGTCATTGGGTTTATCTATTAGCTTTTTCTTGAGCCATTTTCTCCATTTGTTATCTGCATAGCAAGCTGGAGTCTGACCGCGCTTGTCCGCTACTATAACGAACCAGTAACACTTTTCGCAAGTTTGCATCACTTATTCTCCTAGTGTCTTTAAGACTTCTAGTTGTGTTTCTAATTTATTACTTATTGCAACTATAGCGGCAAAGTGAGCTGCCATAGCAGTAATAAGTAATAACTCTGAAGTCATTTCGTTTTCATCTTTACTTTTGAACATTTCTTCTAATTTGAAATAAGCCTTGTCTGCTTGTCTGTGGACTTCAGTTATCATTTTTTCAATTATATTATTTGATTCTTCTTGAACTTCTGTCATTTTGTTTTCCTTTTAAGATGAGTTAGGGCTAGGGCTGAAGCTTGCCCTAGCCCATGTACTTCTAGCTCAGCTTCTATTCAGGGATTTCGGAGCCAAGCGGCAGAACTTTAGTAGCCTTAGGAATGATGTCACCAGTGCCGCCTTCGCTAGCAAGCCTGTTATCCTTTTCTCCAGTGTATTGGACAATAGCTTGCTTACCAGCAACTGTTGCTGGATCAAACCCAATGCCTTCTTGAGTTTTAACAAACTCGACGCCTAGAGCTTTGAGAATCTCAATGAGCTTCCACCTACCGCTCTTTCCTAAGCCAGCATAAATAGCATTCTCTTTGCCATCAAACTGTCCTGTGATATGGGTAAAAGGAAATGCCATGCTGACACCAGGAGTTTTTTCTGTAGGAGCTTGAAATTCTACAGTGTGGAATCCAATTAAGCTGTAAGCATTGGACTCATTGGCAAGGTCATCGATTTCTGTTTCAGTAGTACCAGGTATGATGTATACTCCAGCTGGGGCAGGTGCTCCGCCTTGTTTACCAGTAGCCTTCTTGAGTTCTTCGTGGAGCTCTTTGAGCCTGGGACTTTTCGGGTCTGCTTCTTCTAAGGCTTCAATCTGCTTTTTGATTTTTGCTGCGTCTGCCAAATTCTACCTCCTAAGTTTAATTTTGCATAGCCCTTAGCTATGCCAAGTGTGGAAAAGAATTGTATGTAAGATTGCTAGGCATCACCTCCTTTAAGGATTTTGTAATAAGCTTCTTTCCAGTCAATTACTTCACTCCAGTTCTTTATGCCTAGTCTTTGCCAGGCTTTAGTATGGAGTATTTTGTTAGTTGAGAGATAGTCAAAGAGGATTTTTCTAATTATTGGGTCATTTGATTCTAAGGTAGTTATCAAATCTTCTACTGTAAAACCTTCGTCGTCTACTCTTTTGCCATATACATCATCACCTATTCTGCATAGTCTGTTGATTCCAGCTTTGAAAGCATTACTGTTAGCAGATTTTATCGTCTTGTCTATGTCTATGACATTTTCTGGTGTGTGTGGCATATGTTGCTTAAATTGTATTCTAGCTGCTCCAGTGGAGAAGAATTTTCTTGTAGGTGGTACTATTCCAAAAGCAAGCAGATATTCGTCTATGATAGATAAGTGACCGTCTACTGCTATCCATTCTAGTCCTATCAAAGTCACCTTGCCTTGTTCCCAACTCCAACCAGGAAATAGTTCGTCAAGCTTAGTTCTCATATATGCTTCTTCGAGATAATCAAATCCATCTGGTCTAGTCTTGACTATCTTGTTACCTTTGCTGTCGAGTTCTGGAGTGGCTGTATTGCTGATATCTCGATAGTGCTTGCTCATATCTTTTTTGATTTGCTGTAGCTTATTGAGAATAGCTTTATCAACTGTTATTGTAGCTTTGTTTTGTTCCATTACTATTCCTCAATGCTTATTACTGGGTAGCCGTCCATGCGGGCTCTTTCTCCACATTCTCGGCATAAGTAGATAGTTTTGTAGCCTTCGATTTTATAGACGGCTTCTTTGTCGCATTCAAAATTAAGTATTCTGTTATCCTTGAGACTCTTTAGCTTCTTGCTTTGTCCTTGGACAAATTGCCCTTTGAATCTTTCTGTTTTAACCATCTATCTGCCTCCTCAAAGATTTCTGTCAAATGTGTGCCAGGTTCAAATTCATGTATGACTTCTGAGTTTATGCTTTCTAGATATAATTTGCCGTTATCTTTAGAATATAAGGACAATCCAGCTTCTCTGTGGGTTGGTTTCAGTGTACCATTAAGCATAGTTATCATATTTATGCCTCCCAAACCCAAACATAACCTTCTCCTTGTAATAGCATACTGATAAGTATTATGATTGCTATTAAGACAAATGCTGCAAATAGTAGCATTTTGTAAGGAGGTTTCTTTTTTGTTGAGCCTTCTTGCTGTTTTGCTTTTTCTGTTTCTTCCCAAATAGCACATGAAGGTTCAAGGGCATCATTGAATTCTTTGCTGGTATTTTTGCCTTTTTGCTCATTGTCTCTTGTTTGAACTTGAGGCTTAGCAATGCTAATTAGGTAATCGAGCTGTTGACTTATCAAGACAAGTCTATTTACTATTACAGCAAATTGCTGTTGAGAGTTACCATTGCCTTCTTCTGTTTGCCGCTCTACTCTTATAGTTCTAGACTTTGGTTCTGACATTATTAGCACTCTCTGCAATAAATTTTTCTAAGTCTTCTTGCCTAATACGCCACATCCATCCTGCTATCTTGACTCCTTGAAGCTTGTTAGTTTTGATGTAGTTTCGTACTGTCTCTTTATCGACTTGCAAGATTTCTGCAGCCTGTTCTAGTGTTAGCAGTTTATTCAATTTAATTCTCCTTAGCTATATTGTATAGGGTTTTCCTTATAAAAGTCAAGGGTTTTTGAACGGTTCTTTGCAAAAATTTACACGCTCTTCTATTTCCTCATCTGGCAGGTATTTGGGGTCAATAATAAATTGGCGTGTTAGATACTTGTTAATTTTGTATATTATCTGCTCTGCTGTTTTGGGTTTGTTCATTTCTCCTCCTTGACCATAAGTTCAATAGCTTGCTTTACTGCTGGGATGTAATGCTTATATGCCAGGAGCTTCTCTTTGTGCTCTCTAGCACACGGAATTATTTCATCGAAACAGGCTTCGGCTTTTATTAACTCTCTTAACTCATTGATTCCCTCGACTGGTTCTAATACAGCCAGCCAGAAGTTGCGTTCGTGCCAATAGCTTGAAGTGAATCTAATGATTCTAGTTTTTATTTTATTGAGGTCTAAAATCAGGAACGACTGATTTATATACTCACCAGCCTTGATATGCTCACCAGCCTTGATATACCCATCAGCCTTGATGTACCAACCAGCCTTGATGTACCAACCAGCCTCGATATGCCAACCAGCCTTGATATGCCAACCAGCCTTGATATACTCACCAGCCTCGATAGATCTACCAGCCTTGATAGATCTACCAGCCTCGATATACTCACTAGCCTCGATAGATCTACCAGCCTTGATATACCCATCAGCCTTGATATACTCACCAGCCTCGATATACTCACTAGCCTCGATAGAAGTATCCACCCCTGCTAATATGTACCCTCTCGCTCGTAGATAATCAAACTGGACAAGCCCCAGCTTGGCATCAATCTTAACATTCCCGTCAAAATCTACTTCACCCTCAATGTATTTGCCGTCCTTAATATCCTTTGCTGTGATTTTTAGTGTTTTCATTTCTCCTCCTGTTTTCTCTTTTCTCAGCTAATCTAGCTGCTTCAGCTCAGGAACATTAGCTCCTGAGCTGTAGTAGCAAGACTTACTGTATTTCTGGTATTCCAGAGCCGCCTAGTATTTCGTCATAAGTGATATGCTGTTGGTTTTCTGTAGTCAACTTCTTTATCAAGTCTTCCAACGAGCCTTCAAAGACAACATTGTCGTAAACAGAGCCATTTTTTCTGCACTGCCAGATTTTGATTTTTGCCGTGAGCTCTTGATTATGGTCATACCAGAATGTTTCAACTTCTATGCAGCCTACTCTTTTTTGATGTACATTAGATGTATGAACATAGTATCCATTTTCTTTAGCTATTTTTGCCATTTCTATTCTCCTTCAATATTTTATTTTGTTAATAACATTATGAAGGATTTTTCACCAAAAGTCAAGTGGTTTTCTGGTGTTTTTTGAAAAAATTTATATTACTTCTCAAAAGTTCACCCCACCTTTGAGTTTTGAAAAATTTCGAGGTTATAAGAAAAGTCGCAAGGTGGGGTGCATATATATATATGTATAGCTGGCTGTAGAGTAGTTTGTAGGTAAATGGATGTAAAAATACAAGAAAATACCTATGTAAAATGCACCCCTATATGTCACTTTTTTGAAACGGTGCTTTTTCTTCTAAAAGTCTATAAGACTTTATGGCCTGATTTGCCTCTTTTCTACTCATTTTTAGGCAGTTTTTGGACTTGTGGATTTTGGGCATTTTTTGGCAGTTTTTTGGCAGTTTTTTTGGCTTTGAGTTTTCTGAGATATTCTGGCTCACATTGCTGGGAAATGTGTGGATTTAGACCATATTTGAATGCTTCGCTGAGATTTACAACAGCTTTCCTTTCTATTAGCTCTTCTAGTCCATTCCTGATTTCAGTCCTGCTATACAGAGCTGCTTTTCTTACTATGTGGTCTGCTGATATATCATCTCCGTTTTGGAAGAATGTGAATAAACCTTTTGCTATTTCTGTAGGAGGTAAAGCGATTGGTTCTATCCTTTTTAAGCAAGCCCAGCCTCTTCCGTATTCTTCTTCATCAAGCTCAACAAAGATATCTTGTGCTGACATTGGAATCGCTTTTCTTCTTGCTTTCGTGACCATAACAAAGCGTGTAGGTTCTGGAAATTCAGAAATTCTCTTTAGCACGATTCCAGAATCCGCAGCTTCGCCAACTATTGAGCCATGCCCTCTAACTATAGCTTGCATATCTGTAGCTCTCATTTGCTTTGGCAACATGTCTGTCACATACTTTTTGGCATGAGCTGAGATACTAATGTTTCTGACAAACAGTAATAGTTTGTTCATATCATCTTTTAGGGCTATTCCAGTATTAGAATCGTTTTCGCACATTCCCTGTCTACCGCTGGCTAGCATAGCAATCACAGAATCCATACGGAGTAGCATTGGCTCATCTGTACCAAGTCTGTTTATAATATGTAATAGCCAATCCATAGTTGTTTTCCTGGCAAACCTAAAACCTTTCATAGAGTAAATTTCTATTGGCAATTCGCGCCAGTCTCGGTATCCAAAGTAGAGTGCGAAGCGGCTTATGTGATTTATCAAAGTTTCTTCTGGAGTTTCTTCATCTATTATTATCACACGACCTTGCTGGACTTCTTGGCCTAAGAAAGGCTTTCCTGCTGCTGTGCATACTGATAGCTGGCAACCAAATGTAGTCTTGCCATTACCTTCTACTCCAGTATCCATCATTCTGTGGCCCATAGGATACCAATCTTTAACAAACCAGTCTTGTGCATCGCCGTTGTTGTTATGGTCTTGCTCAGGCAACTTTTGGTTTCCTCCAACACATCACATAACCTAGCGCAGCTTAAAATTTGAGCCGATTGCAAAAAAGATTTTCATAGTGGAATTTAATTGTAAAGGATTCTCGCTTTAGAAATCAAGAGGTTTTCAAAGAGAATTCTCGAAAATTTTATATTCTTTGCTCAATTTTCTTTGCTTTATACCATGAACCACTATATCTTGTGGTTCTTCTTGCTGTTGCCACAACTTTTTTGATATTTCTGGCAGATTTTAGTCAAAATACCTTCAAAATACCTTGACTTTTATGTGTAGCAGGTTTATAATACATATATAATAGAATTGTATGTGAGAGGCTAGTCAAATATAGCACATTATGGAGGAACATCGTTGAAAAAGTCGCTTGTAGCCGTGTTTGCAGTATTGCTTTGTTTAATTTGGGTTATCTCTTCTGTGTCTTGCGTCAAGAAGGATGCGAATGCAGCCAGTAGCTCTGCTTCAGCTGGTGCTAATATTGTAACTAAGGCTCAGCTTACAGAACTTGAAACTGATGTTGACAAGAAGCTAGAAACTAAACTAGATAAGTCAGTATGGGATGCTTATCTGCAAATAGCACCAAAAGATGGTTCTTCTGTAGACGCTTACAACAAAGACGAAGTTTATACCAAAGCACAAGTAAATGCCTTGATAAAAGACCTTAAAGAAGACCAATCTTGGATAGAAGCATCTAGCGCACCTTCAGTGCCAGCAGGAGGAGAAACTACAGAGTCAAATGGTTATACTATTTCCTTAGACCATGACCAGGTAATTTCTCTTTCTAGCGAAACAGGAAATTCAGATATCACTCTTACAGTTACAAATGAGACTGGAGTAGCTGGTTATCCTTCTCTAGTAATATCGCTGAGACCTCTGAGTCCTTCTACTTTTGAGATAACAAAACTTGATGCTGCTCATAGGCATCTAAAAATTCCTATCGTGAGCAGTTTTGATACTTATCAAGAAGGCATTGTTCAAGCTAATCCAGAAGTTGATACATTGCTAAAGAAGCTCTATTGGGTATCTCCTGAGTTTTCGATTATAAGCGGAGCTTCTAAAACGATATGGCTGGACTTTGATGTCAGGACAACTAATGCAGTTACCTGGCAGTTAGAGGTTAAAGTACTGTGAACTACGTGTTCTTTTTAGCAGTGATTTGCTGCGGGAGGGAAATGACTCATGCTTGACGCAATTATAACCTTTGCAATCGGGTTAATCCTGATTACAGGTTTCATGGCTCCGTTTATAGCAGATGTCAATGTTGCCTTGCTGCCAGCCTGGACGGAAACGCTCCTGGACTTTGCAGTAGGCATCGGCATCCTGCTAATTATCTGGGCTTTCGTGAAAGCGATGCGCTCAGGTAAGCTGTCCCTGTAGCCATGCCTGGAAGCTCTGCTGTACAAGTGCTGCTAATCAGCAAATTTTTGGCTGTGGTGTTAATACTGATTAGTAGTGTTTGTGCAGCAGAGCTTTTACATTTATATATATATGTGTAAGGAGACCTTGTGAATTTAGAAGCTTTAGAAGATAAGCTTTTCGGATATGTAAAGACAATAGCAAAACATTTGCCTTCTCTGTTTGTTGTATTTGCACTTCTCTTCTCACTCTTACCAGTAACAGCAATCGGCAAAGCTGAGGCGCAATCATATTTTGTCATAGATGATTCCATTGTGACTTCAACTTCAACTGGAGAGATTGTTGTTACTCCTCATACATTGACAGCCTCTGGTTGGGTGACTGTCGAATTTAAGTCTAAGTCTGATTTGCTTTTAGGTGATGTTGATGTAGCTGTAGGATTTAATGGTTATGATGAAATAGGAACAGCAAAGTCGCAATATTATGCTGATGGAAACTGGAATTGTTCAACGAGCAAGCTTAGCAATGTTGCTTGTAATTTTTCAGGAGCTAATGTTTGGGAGAGTGTAAAATGTGATTACAAAACAGTAAAAGGAACTTGGAACAAGGTCAGGTTTTGGGTTGATGTTCCAGTTAGATTTAGAGACAATCCACTTGAAGGCAAATACAATGTTTTGATAAAGCCTAGTTCAATATCACTGCAAAGTGCAATTAGTTCAGGCTTATATGTTTTGTCAGACCCATGGTACAATGTGTCTTGGGATTATCGCAAGACTATAACCGTTAGTGATGCGGTAGCTGGGTACCAAACTTTTATCCTTGTAGGAAAGACCTCAGCTGCAATAGGAGAAGATACAGATTGCAGTGGCCATGTCCAGGATGATTTTGATGACCTCAGATTTACAGAAGACGATGAGGTGACCCTTGTTGACCATTGGGTAGAATCAGTAGTAGATAGCGGCGGGACAAAACTTGCCACAGTCTGGGTACAAAATAGCAGTGACCCAGACAACACGCTGTATATGTACTATGGTAATGCGGGAGCTTCAGCACCAGATACTAATCATAATATGGGAGTAGCCACTTTCGGCACATATGAAGATTTTGAATGGAGTGGTGGAGGAGATGGAGACCCATTAACTGATGATGGTGGCTCAGTGGATTGGTCTGTATCGATAGCAGGTGGCACTAGTGTAGCTGAATTAGATAATGCAGATGATATAGGAGATGAAACAGGATACTTTGGAAGTTTGGCAGGAAGACTTTACTATGATGGTTCTAATATTGTCGAAGCTACTTTTTCTAAGTCTGCTGCCGAAGATTATGCTATCCGTTTTCGATGGTATAAGGATGATAGCATTCTGTTTATGTTCAGGCATGGCAATGGAACGTATAATATACGTCTTAGGCATTATTATGCAGATGAGAATATATATTACTATGATGGTGCTTGGAATGATACTGGACAAACAATAAATGCAGATGAGTGGCATTTACTTGAAGTTAATGATATTGATTGGACTAATGCTACTTATGACATCTACTTAGATGGAGCAAGAATTGTAGATGATGTAGATATGCAAACTACGAGTGATTATACAGATGAAGTTTGCTTTATAACCACTTATGGTAGCAATGAAGCTAATTTTGATAATGTTATTATCAGGAAATGGGCTTCTACTGAGCAAACATTTGCTTTTGGAGCTGAGACTCCACAGCCTGATGTTGATGTAGATACTCTGGCAGCTACCAATAAAGAGGATACTACAGCTACACTGAATGGTGAGATTATAGATGATGATGGCGAGACCATGCAGTACTATGGCTTTGTCTGGGGAACAAGCGACGAGGGAGACCCTGGCGATGTAGATCCTAGTACTCCAGCTGGAACATGGAGTAATGGATGGAAATCAAGTCTGGGTGACTATGGCAAAAATACATTTGCCCATGCGGTATCTGGTCTGCCTACTGGTACAACTATATATTTCAGGGCAGCTGCCAAGGGTGATATAACTGGCTGGGTATATGGCGATGCTTTATCATTCCTGACCAAGCCTGCAGCTCCGACTAATGTGGCTGCCACAGATGGCACAGATACTCAGAAAGTTGTTGTTACCTGGACAAAATCGACTGGTGCAACTGGATATAGAGTTTATAGAGGCGGTGCAGATGTGTCTGGTTTGCTTGGCGATGTTGCAACTCATGATGATACTGGAGCTGACGCTCCAACTATTACTCCTGGTACTGCAACTGCTTCTGATGGAACATCTGCAAGTCATGTTACTTTAAGTCTTGCTGGCGAAAGTGCTAGCAATGGAGCAACTGCAAACTATCTAGTTGTTGCAAGCAATGCGACAGGCAGCAGTGATAACAGTACTTCAGACAATGGTTATAGAGGTACGACTTCGCTAACTTATCAATGGCAAAGAAGTGCAGCTGATGCTGATACTGGCTATGGCAACATAGCTGGCGGCACTACTGACCCTTATAATGATACTGGCGGCGTAGCACATCCGGACGGTAGGTATTACAAGTGTGTTGTGAGTATGACTGGTGCTGCAAATCAGACTTCTTCATCAGATAGAGGTTATATGGGCATAGCACCAACAGTGACAACTGGGTTGTCTACTGGTGCTGGTAGTGATTGGGGCATTGTAACAGGGTCAATTTCTGCTTTAGGCTTTCCAGCTAGTGTTACACAGATTGGTATTGATTATGGAACTGATGGCAGTTATGGCTCTGATGAAACTGAGTCTGGCGCTTATAGCACTGGAGCTGAGTATTCTATCACCTTGAATGATTTGACTGCTGCTACTGTTATACATTATAGATTTAAAGCATATAACTCTAGTGGCTGGGGCTATGGTGCTGACAGAACATTTAGTACAACTGGTTCAGCTTCACAGTATGAGTATATGAATACTGGTTGCTCAGAAAACAGCTCTGCTATTTATGGCAACACTTGGGCATATCAGCAGTTTACAGTAGGAGATATATCTCATACAGTGACCAGTATAAATTTGTATATCAAGAGAGTAGGAGACCCAGGGACTTGCACAGTTTCTTTAAGGCATGGTGCTGCTGGCAAGCCAACAGGAAATGACCTTGTTAGTACCACTTTTGACGGAGATGCTATTAGTACAAGTTACCAGATGTATAGCTTTGCAGTATCTGAAATTAGCATAGAGTCTGCTTCTCAGTATGCAGTAGTAGTCAGGGCTGTTGACGGAGATTCTAGCAATTATATACAGTGGTGCATTGACAGTGATGGCGGATTAGCAGATGCAGTCGGTGGTTACTCTACAAATGGAGGTTTGTCATTTGCTGATGATTCTCCATCTGATTTCCTTTTCGAGATATGGGGTTACTCGTGTATCAGAATAGAAAGCGCCAGAGTATTTCAAAGCTATAAGCAGAGTGGTGACTACCTGATAGTTGCAGATACAACTAATGTCTATGTACCTTATTATCCTAATGGTGACCCGCAGTTACAGTTCCAGTTGCAGCTGATTGACGATTCTTCAGTTATAAGAGGAACGACTAATTTTAAGATGTGGGAGAGACAACCCTTAGCAATATACCTTAATGCTTCTTCTACTTCAGCTTTATCGTGGGGCAGCCTCTATACTTTGAGAATACAAGCACTGTTTGCCAATGATGTCAAATTTGATTATTCTCTGAGTTCTGATGAATGGATTGCTGGAGATTTGCTTTATCTCGATAGTTATGTAAAGTCATTAGCCTCAGCATATGAAACTTATTATGACGAAACATTGCTGACTTCTCAGGTAGGTGGTACTGATATAGTCCTGAATGAAGCAGGTAGTGTTATATTTATGAGAGGCATTCCAGGTTTAGAAGAAATTAGACCAAATCTGTTTTATGGCTTCTTTGGCATAGATGAACCAGAAGATGCTGAACATGATATCTATACCCCTCATACTGCCTCTGCATTAGGTGCTGATATATATGCAAGAATCCAGGGATTTAATGAAGTTATAGGAGACCCTAGCGTAGAAAACTCAGTTGGCTGGGCATTGACAGGACTTGCTTTGTTTGCTGCTATTGCTTGTGTCGGTGCTGGATTTGGTGTAGTTGGAATTATTGTAGGAGCTTTCTTCGCTGGCGGAGCTGGTCTTATATTCGGAGGTGTTCCAATAGCCCTCGTAGGAGCTGTTGGCTTCGCTTTTGTTGTACTGATTGGACTTTGGTTAAGGAGGATGCTGTTTCCAGCAGGTTAATTATGAATAGAATCTTTCTTTGCCTTTTAACTTTACTGTTGATAACAAGTATGGCTTTGCCTTTCTCTTTACCTGTATATGCTGCTGACGAATCTAGGGCAGCAGAAGCTGAAGGCGGACAGACTGATGGCAATTATTCTGGTGGTGCTAGCAACTATACTAATATTAACTCAGATGATGGAGACACATCATACTTAAGCAATGTTGATAGCCACAGTGATTATGATTATCACTGTTATGACTTTCAGGACTTCTCAACTGCACATGAGTCTATCACTTCTGTTACATTATATATAAAGCGTAGAAATCCAGATACAAGTTATCCAAAATATGATACACCTTATTGCAGGATTGGCAGTGTAAATTATTATGGGACTCAAGTTATTGTTCCTGGCAGCTATATAACAATGTCAAAAACGTGGGCTACTAATCCTAGCACTGGAAGTGCTTGGACACAGGCAGGACTGAATGCTGCCGAGTTTGGTCAGAGAATTAAATTTCCATCAACTGTCGGTTCTGCTGTTTATACTACATATATGTATCTTATTGTGACTTATGTGGCTGCCTCAGCTCCTTCAGTAACAACTTCTGCAACCGACAATATAAGTTGTACTTCTGTTACATTGGAAGGCACAATAGATGATAACGGCGGAGCGACAATTACAAATTATGGATTTGTCTGGGATACTACAAGCAGGGCAGACCCTGGCAATACAGCTCCAACAGCATCTGCTTATGCTAATTCTTGGGAAGCTGGAGCTGGCACTTATTCAGAAGGTGACTTTTCGCACTTTACTGGTGCAACATTGGCTGAGGATACTGCTTATCGTGCTAGGTTTGCAGCTTATAATTCGCAGGGTTGGAGCTATGGAAGCGAAGTTGAATTTGATACATTTGGCGACCCAACTGTTTTATCAAATCCTGCTACCAGTATATCTGCAACAACTGCTAGGTTGCAGTCATATGTTAGTGATGATGGAGATGACATTTGTCAAGTCAGATGGGGTTATGGCAAAACAGACCAGAGCGATAACATAACAGCTTATGATACTTATACTACTTTTGCTGGAAGTTATAGCTCAGGCGAAAGTCCATACTTGGATGTTACTGGACTTGATGCTAACGATACCTATTATTTCAATATCGAAATACAGAATGATTGTGGCACAGATACTGGGACTTCTCGCACTTTTGACACTAAGTCTGGTGTCGGATGCCCAACTAATATAATTGCAATTCCAGATTATCAGTCTGTTGTTCTATCTTGGATGAAAGGCGATGGAGCTACTAATACAGTTATACGCTACAAAATGAATGATTGCCCAGATGATGAGACTGATGGAACTCTGCTTTACTTGGGCTCAGAAGCTACTTATACCCACGAAGGTTTGACTAGCGGTGTTGATTATTGTTATTACTTTGTCGGGCAAGACCCAGACGAAGGTTACAGCTCTGACAATGTGACAATACATGCCACTACTTTAGCCAGTGGAACTGTAACTGCTTCAGCAAGTGGAATTGACAAGCCTGATAAAGGAATGACAAGTGACCCATCAGTTTCTGATAGTTTAGTTGAGAAGAATCCTATCTTCAAGCTCACAGAGAAGAATGCCGAGACTACGGGAATGCCACATGAGAATTTTGTTTATCTGTTAGCATTATTTGGTATGCTAGGACTTTCTTATTTTATTCTTAAACACACTCACAGCATAGAAGTTGTAGCAATGGTTTGGGTTGTTGGTGTGGGTTGGATTGCAGGTGATATATTGGACTTTCCTTATATACTGCCTATATTCGTTTTCGTTTCAGCAATTGGATATGGAATTTACAAAATGAGGAGTGTGGTATGAGTACTCCTAGTTGGCTTTTCATAGTGCTAGTGATATGGATAGGAGCAACTATGTGGTTTGCTGCTTTCGAACCAGCTCAGACTGAGCTTTTGCCATCAGAGACAGCAACTTCAATATCTGGCATAAAAGACCCAGATATAGTTTCTGAGAAGGGAATTAGCAAAGCGAAAGGTATAGTAGAAAGCATCTGGACTGCCTTGACATTTGACTATGTCATTTTAGACGAAGGCTACATGAGGATAATTAGATACATAGGCTGGATTTTCAGCATAGCTAGTTTGTATCTTTTGGCAGATTTAGTGATTATGGTGCTGCGTGTTGCTTATGCCTTCATTGGGAGATTTCAGTAATGAACAGGATACTTATTGTTATAGGAGCTATAATAGTTGGCATAGGCTTCCTTTTGACATTTCCTACTGTCTTTTCAACATATGATGCTATGGATAGCAATCAAATTCAGCCAGTTACCGACAACACAACTGCTTATACTACTTCAGAAGGCACTATTCCTAATTACAACCAGTTCGAGTATGCGATTATGCACAATTTGGTTTATATCGTTTTTGGAATAGGTGCAGTCTGCGTGATTATAGGTCTGGGCAAAATGGGAGGAGATTAGGATATGGTTACTGAAGTAGAGAGACAAGCTCAACTTCAAGCTCAGCGTGATATCCAGAAGCTGTCTACTCGAAAGAAGGCTGGAGGTTTTGGGTATCGCCCAACAAAGAGAAAAGCTGCCGAGACTTCATTGTCAGCTAGCTCTGCTCCTACGCCTGAAATAATGGCAAACAATATTCAGTTATCAGATGGTAGCTGGATTAGCAAAGAGGACTTTTATAGCCGAAGTGAAGAAGACCAGCAACTGCTAATGAGTCTAGGTGTAAGCGGATATAACAGATATTATGCAGATAAAGAGAAGGTGTTCAGGCAAACTAACAAGCAGCTTAGTGATGGCACTTGGGTGCCAATGAATACTTATAATGAGCTTAGCTCGGAAAATAAATCACGCTTAGACGAAATGGGTGTAGAGAATTTCAATAAGTATCAAGAAGAGCAGCTCAGGAATCTACAAGAGAATTATATCCAGTTAAATGATGAGAGCTGGATTGATAAGCAGAGCTTTGAATCACTGCCCAGAGATTGGCAAAACAGAGTACGCTCTATAGGTATAGATGATTTCAAGTCATGGTTGCCTAATGCTTATGGAGGTGCTACTGAGTATATTATTGTTGACAATAAGGTTTATGGAACAACTCAATCTGTTCCAAATTATCCATATGACCACCAAGAAGGTGTTGCCCTTGATGCTTCTGGTAATAGAGTATGGGTAGGAGGAAGATGGAGTGACCCTACTACTTCTGCAAGTATGGGAGCTGGTGCCTTATCTCCAAGGTGGGCTAGTGATATAACTACATTTCAGCCTATAGAGATTGCTGATACTGAGGCTTATTATATAGGCGCTCCTTTAGAGCTTGGAGGTACTTGGGGTTTGACTCCAGAAACTTTGGCTGTTCAGCAGTCTGGTGGCAATGTTATCAAGTATGCAGGAGCTGATATTGAGCAAGCTAAAGTATTAACAGAAAAAGCTATTAGCCAGTTGAATCCTGTTGAAAAGTATAGATACGAAGCTGAGCTTCAAGCCATTGAATCTGCTCCAGGTGAAACAGTCAAAGAGAAACTAGCCTTTAGAAAACAAGAGAGAACTTTAGAGATATTAGCCAAGAGATATACAGGCGAGTATAAAGAACTAGGTGTAAATATAAAAGTCATCAGAACTGATAGTAGCAAACCTTTGATTGCAATTGAACTTGCAAATGGAGAACTGATACTTAAAGATGATTTCGATAACCTTAGCAGTTCTCACAAGAAAGCTCTTGCAGAGGGTGGTTGGGAAAAGTATAATAATGTTGTTAAAGCCGAAAAAGAAGAGTTTGAAAAAAAGTATATCGAGGTTGGAAAACAACTTGAAAAAGCTGAGTGGATTAGCAGAGAATATTATGACTTGCTTCCGCCCAAAATGCAAAATGCTGTAATGAAAGATGGTATACAGGCAATAAGTATTAGTCATCTGAAGCCTGAAGCTCAATTCGAAATGATGAAACAGTGGAATTTGATAGATAATGATGCGCAATTTGCAGGTGTAGATGAAACTGGACAAGTGCTGATTAAAGCCAGAGAAGCTGATAGTATAGTTGAACAACCTTGGTACAATAAATTCTTAACTAAAGAGTTTGCGAAAGGTGCTATTATTGGAATGATACCAATAGCAGGTACAATATATCATTGGAATACAATGAAAACACCCTGGGAGAAAGGTTTGAGTATTGCACTAGACGTAGCTTGCTTGATACCTTTTGTTGGAGCTGTATCTGCTGGAGTCAGAGCTGGAGGCAAATTGGGAATTGCAATTGGCAGGGCTGCTTTGCAAGAAGTAAAAGCTCCACTTCTTGCATTAACTAAGCCTATTGAAACTGCAAAAGCTGCTTTGTACCCTTTAGAAACTGTAGTGAGAAGCAAGAAGCTTCCACTTACAGCACTAGAGCTTCGCTATAGTACAATCAGGCTTCCAGTCGATGAAATTGGAGATGCTAAAAGTGCAATGCATGCCAGGGATATAATAACAAGTGCTGCTATTAAAGGTGATAAGACATCTCTTCAGATAGCAGGAAAGAGTATTGAGTTGTCCAAGATTGCATTGCAACAAAGGATTATGCCAGCTGCTGTACATACATGTCCTGACATAAGACCCTTTTTATCAGGCTCAGTTGTGCAACGAGGTAGAGAGGGAGGTCTTTTTGTATCTCCGTCATTGCATACACGTTTTGCTTCGGCAAGTGCATTTGGCGATATTCCAAAAGGTGGTATGAATGGAGCTATAATAATAAGAGATGAAGCTGTGCTCTCAAAGCTTCAACCGTCTGGCAAAATATATCGTGGTACAGCAGAGATAGAACAAGTCATTCCTGGTGGTATAGAGCTCCCACCTGCAAGCCAGATTTTAATGACAAGAGATGTTTCTGGCAATAAGTTACATTTAGCAATAATAGGCAAACCTTTTTCTGCAGCTGATATTGCTAAAATGAAATTTGCTGGGTCTGTTGACCTTATAAAAGACATATTCAGACCTGCTATCAAAGTTAGCGGAAAAGGCATTGATGAACTATCAGAAATTAGCAGGGATGCCAAGGCTATTAGAAGTGAAATTGATATAGCAAGAAAATCTAGGAACACAAGTAAAATAACACAGCTTGAGAAAGAGTTATCTGAATTAAATAGTAGAAGCAAAAGCCTAACACGTGCGATAGACCGAGAATATGCTGCAAGGTCATCTCTTCGTGCAATTGGATTGTCAGTTGAGCACGATTTCTTCACCGATGTAGCTTATCGTGAAGCAGCTAGAGAAAATCCTGAGTCATTTGCAAGGGCTTTGTTAGCTACTTCAAAGAGTGAGCGTAATAGGATTTTGAAATCACTTGACAGGGCTTTGGCTTCTAGGATTAGGGAACGTATCAGTAAACTACCTAAAAACGAGAGATATATTGCACCTAGACAAAAACTTGGTATCGAAAGAGCTGAATACGTACCTAATAGAACTTTAGTAGAAAGAGTCTCGCTAGGACGTGCTGAAAGCAAACCTGTGAGAGGTCAGTCAACACCTAGAGAGAGAACAGTGCCTAGTGTAATCCCTATAACTGAAATTTTTATACCTGTGAAGCCATCAATTACAACAGGCATAGATTTGAAATTGCCTGATGGAAAGACTGTCTTTTTGACACCTGAGCAACATAACGGAATGGTTGCTTGGAAACAAGGCTTTGTATACTGGATTAGATATCCTGATGATAAAAGAAAAAATGTTTATCCTGAGTCTAATAAAATCTGTACCAGGCAGCCAATTGAAGGTGTAAAATACGAAACTGGCATAGGCTCTGTTGCTCGTTCAATTATAAAGAAGTTTGGTGAAATACCAGAAAGCCTGCATTTTGATTTAGGCATACAAGACGTTGAAATAAAAAGGAATCCTGAAAAAGGAATACAGAAGCCCATCATAGATTTTGACCTTGACCCAAGATACAAAAAAGGTCGCAGTTTGCATCCTGTTAAAAAGAAGAGAATCAAATCAGAATCTGAGCCTTCTTTAGGGGGAAAGAGATGAGTAGATTTGACAAGATAATGAATCTGGTTTGGAAAGTCCCTGTGGGCACTTTGCTGGCTGGAGCTACTTATGTTTTTATCAAAGAACTTTCTGTTTATCTTGCTCGTGGATTTGGCACATATCTTAATGATATCAATATGGTAACACTGACTACTCTTGCACCTCTCGGCGTTGCTGGTCTGTGGGTTTTGTGGATTTTCTCTGATTTTATATTTCCAACTAAGCCTGGCAGGAGTGATGAAGATGGATTTCCAGAGGCATAGATATGACAAATGGACAACTATGGCAAATAACTTGGGAGCAGTTTCCACTGGTGCTAGTCTCTGCTTTATTATTTGCACTATTACTATATGCACTTGCAGTGAAAAGGAGAAATACAAATGTCAATAACAAGCAAAGTAAGGAAAGTTCAGCAAAAGAGGTCGCAGAAGAAGATTCGTCAAGCTATCGATAACACGAAGAAGTATGAAGCTCTGTCAGAAGCTGAAAGAGTTAGACAGAAACACTTGCAAGCAGAGATACAAGCAAAAGAAGAGCTTGAGAAATTGAGAAAGCAGACCAGGGCACTAAAAGAGAAAAAGGGTAATGTCAATGTTGAGAAAAGTATTAAGGCTTTGACAAAAAGACTCAAGGCTTTAGATAAAAAGGTATTCGGATAAATGGAAAACTGCGACTGGCAAGATTGCAAGAGAATGGGAATCTATGAGCTTGATGGCAAGCATTATTGTAGCAAGCACTACAGTGATGCGCTTATCGAAGCTCAAAAGAAGAGGCTCGCAGGTCGAGCAGGTATGGGTGCTGTTACAGTAGTAATAAATGATGGAGCTGGAATATAATGACAAAACTTGGTGTATTAAGGACTCTCAAGTCAAAAAAAGAGAGAGACAGATTTGCTGCTGAGAAGCGCAAAGAAGGTTACAAAGTCAAAGCTTCTGGATATAGCAAAAAGCTCAAAGGTTACGGAGTAATCTACTGGAAGTAAAGCAGAGACATCTTAAAGAATTCCAAAAGTGGTACAAATAAGTGGAGAAATACCTTTATTTTTAAGGTTCTAAGGTTTATAATATAGGAAAGGATAGCAAAATGAAAGGTACTCCAAAGAAAGACGGTAGCGGTAAAAGTCGGCGGGCTAACAGGGGTCGTAGTGGCTGTAAGGCAACTCGCAAGACTGGACAAGGGAGAAATAAATAGTAAGCCAAGAAGGAGATAAATGACAGTAGCACTTGCAATCTTGATTTTTGTGTTTGTCTTTTTAGCACTATCATTTACTGCTATGGCTTTCGTCTTCAAGATGAGAACTTTGTGTGTAGTATCTGGCGGTGCTTGGCTTACTTTGATGATGTTTCTGTATTACAATACTGACTTAATGGAAAGTATGCCTATCTTGTTGTTGTGTTTGACGATGATGCTTGTCATGTTCAGCTCAGCAGTCTGGCTTCCGCCTAAAATAGAACCAGAAGTCAAGAAGAAGTATAGTGACCAAGAAATAGACGAAATGCTCGATGATTACAGAAATAAGAGAGCAAGGATACCGAGATAATGTCATTGCAAGGCCCGCACAATAGACGCAAGCCTGTGAGAAGGATTCCAAACTTTGCCAATCTGTCAGCTGGTGTTCGTTTTCCAGGAGAACCTTACTGGTATATTGTTGCAGTTGTGCAAGGCAGGCGGTTCATTGACGGCGCTTACAACTCAAAAGAAGAAGCGAAACAGGCAGCATCTAGGCATCCAAGTCTACTCAATGTAAGATATGAAATAATACCTCATAAGTCAAAGAATAGAGATTATGTTCAGCACCATCTCATGCACGAGATATGGGAGCAGACAGACGATTTGAACGAAGCTTTTATGAGAATGAGGCATAAGTAAGATGAGTCAACAGATTACTAAAATCAAAACCGAGCAGACTCCGCAACAAAAACTTGAAGAAGCTCGGAGAACTGTGAATCCATATTGTCCTGATTGCGACATTTCTATCAATAAGAGAATCTGGAGCAAGTGGAGTGAGTTAAACTATTGCCCTGAATGCGGAGCTGAGCTTTGGCAAGTTTCAATTTGTATCTTCTGTGGCAGTATAATTATGCCAGAATCTCTATACTGCACTGATTGCGGTAACAAAAAAGTTAGAAAGGAGGATTAATATGCCAAAAGAGCAAATTCCTTGGGACAAAACGTTTGACGGTAAGCGGTACGAGCTTGATGTTACTTTCTACCGAAAGAGTCAAGCAACAGACAAGGTGGCAAGGCACAAGAAGAATGGCAACTTAGCCAGACTGCATATTGTCACTGCAAAAGAAGGTGCTTTCAAGGGCAAGAAGATATACTGCGTGTATGTCAGATATAAGTAACAAGTGCAAATAAGCAAGAAGGAGGCTAAGAAATAGGGCAAAGCATTATAGAAGTGCAAGCTTATGATGTCGCAAGTGCCAAGAGAATTGCTAGACATAAGTTGTCAAGTAAAGGCAAATTTCGAATACTAAAAGTGGCTCTTGTTAGAAAGGTGTACAACGTAGTCTATGAGAAGGCAAAATAACTGCTCCTCCTAAGTTTTGTGCTAGCCTTGGAGACAGAAATGTTAGAGGTGAAATAAGATGCCAGAAGATATATTCGGACTGTACCCAATAGCTTTTATCGGGTTAGTATTGTTAATAGGCATTATCGGAGTCATAATCTATGTTTTATATTCTAATGCCAAAGCCCGCAAGCAGAATGTCGAAGAATCTAAAGGTAAATTGCTATGCGAGTTCTGCTCTCCTGAAGGTTCTTATGAAGAGCTTTGCCAGGTATACAAAGGGCAGATTAAGAAAGTTGAAGCTTCAAGCAGAGGAACTTTCTTGGTTAATCGTTTTGTTAAAGACCCACGGCAAACAAACAAGTCAGTAGATGTGTACTTTGTTTTGCAAGACCACTGCTTTCCACATCTCTATCCTCAAGGCAAACCAAGAGAACAGCAGATATTAGTTATGAAAACGCACTTCTTAGTTAATGACCCAATCCCGAAAATATCTTACAATCCAGAGAAGTGGTCTAAAGATGTTTATGACAGAGTGACATCAACTCTAGGCAAATATGCTCAAGACGAAAAGACTATGGAAGTAATAATGGCTTGGGTAAGTGGTGTAAAAGAAGAACTTGAAAATCTCATTGGCTATTTGAAACGTGTACCATTGATGCTGATTGGAGAAGTTATAATTATCATATTGCTACTTGCAAACATTGCTGTTTCGAGTAGTGCTGCCTCCTCTGCATCAGCTATCATTGATTGGATAAGAGGACTGTAAGGAGAAAAGATAATGGAAGATTTCAAAGGTATGCCCCTAGAAGAACCTTTAAGTGAAGAGCAACTCAGAGAATTAGACGGATTGGATGGTGTTGAAGATGAAGAATTAGAAGGCATTGAAACTGAACTTGAAGAAGAAGAGTTGCCAGAAGACCCTCCGCCTAAAAAGACAGTATCAGAAGTAATGCCATCGCAAAGTCGAATACATATGACTCCTGAAGAGCTTGAACGATATGAAGAAATGCAACTAGAAAAAGAAGTCCCTGGCAGAGGAGACCTCTTTCATATTAGAGATAAATGGCTTCCTGAAACTTCTGAGCTATCTGATGGAGAGTGTGCCACCTTTGCTGTTGGCGACACTCAGCAAGAGATATACAACTTTAAGAGGAAAGACCCTCTTTATGTCATATTCAGAAACCGACTTATGAGGTATAGAGTTTCTAAGGGTAGACAGGGTAGAAAAGAGAGAGTTGTCCTTCATCAATTAAACACAGAAGAGAAGTTGTCTAATACAGGCGGAGCTTATGACAGACCTTGATTATGCAGACAAATTAACAGCTACTGGCTTTGCTATACCAAATGCAGTAGTATTGCCTAAAAGCAATGCAAAAAAGATTTACGGCATAGACCCAGTCATTATAACGCCAGACGATTTAACATCCAAGCAAGCATATCTCCAGCTTGCTATATCTCATAGCCCGCATCTTGAAATGAGAGATTTTGTTGAAGAAGATTTATTTTGGAAGTATAATTTTATATCGCTTGGACTTTTAGACTTTCCTGTCGTATTTATTGGCGGAGAACCAATGGCGGGCAAATCTCTTTTCTTGGCATGGTTAACTCGGAAGTTGCTTATGCTTTTTGGCAAGAAGCCGACACTAGATTGGACTCCAGCTGAACCTAAATATTTTGGAAAGTACAATTATCTTTATGATGAATCATTTCAAGAACAAATCATAAACGAGTTCAACAGACTTCATCGACTAGAAGAAGAAACCAAGAAGCCTATACCAGAAGAAGAATTGAAAAAGTTCGTTCTGTATAAATCGTTTGTTTCTTTAGACGAAGCTGATGGCTATGCCCATCGGCAAATGCAAAGCAATTTAACAAAAGTAATAGGAATGGTTCTCAGAAGAAGGAGACACGTGTTTAGTGGTGTAGGAATGGTAATGATTGACCCAACGGAATTTGCTCCAGTTGTTTTAAAACAAGTTACTCATACAGCCACGTGTTACTGGGAAGGTCACTATCCAAATACTACAAGTGTGCTTGTAGAAGATGTTAGAAAAGGAGGCAGAGGCATTGCAAAATGGATATGGTTAAATCCAGATGATTGGACTCATCTTTGGAACAGCCATAATATACCAGCCATGACCCATGAACACGACATACACTACGGTGCAAAGCGAAAATCAAAAAGCAAGGAGGAAATGAACTAATGGTATCAGGATTCTTTGGCAAAGTAGGAGACTCTCTAAAAGGAGCGCCATCTAAGGCTTCTCGGTATACTTTAACAGAAGACGGAGAAGACGCTCTGCTCAGGGCTGATGTTAGGGATAGGCGATTCGAAATGCTAGCTACTGCCAAGAAGCTCCAGCCATCTTTCTCGGCAAGAGAGTTTGGCGAAGCTCTCAAGTTTCCGAAGTCTAAGGCTGAAAGTGCAATAGAGCTTTTGCTGTCAGAGGGGTATATTGCAAAAACTTCATAAGAAAGCCATACTAAAAATAGTCGGACTCTCTGTCTTGCTAATTGCCATTATTGCAATTGGAATACTTCTCGGCAATCGACTTGTGCAACCCAACGAAAATTTCATGCAATTGGGTCATACTAATTGGTTCATGGCTATACCTTTCATGCTAATGCTTGGAAGCTTGGTGGTCATAGGATATATGATAGATAGAGTTGTTGAGAAAGGCAAAACGGACAGACATGACAATAATTAGATTTCTCAAAGCGTTAGGCGAGTGGCTATTTATCCCTCATGGCTATTTGCCCTTCAGGATAACACAAGGCAGAAATAATAGAGAAACGCTTGCAAGATTGTATACAGTTAAAAACACAAAAGCCAAAGTGCAGATATGTACTTGGTGTCGCAAAGAATTCATTGCTATTAAAAGTACGCCTACTTGCCAAAATCCAATCTGTTTCTTTTCTTACAGAATTAAAAAGAGGAGGCAAATCAAATGATAGAATTCATCAGTAATCCGCACGGAGTAAGAGTCATACAGAGGGCCTGCGAAGAAGCTGAGAAGCTTGGTGTAGCAAAATGTATCAAAAATAGCAAAATAGGAAGGTTTGACTTAAAGCGTTACTTGAATGGGGCAGAGTTGCCAAATGGAACTGATTTGGACAATAGAAACTTTGGAGTTATAGTATACAAAGAATACGTGCTTCGAGTTGGCAGGGGCAAGATGCTTACTCCTCATGTCTCAAGTATTCGACTTTGGTTTGACGAGCGAAAGAAGGTGGCTGGGTTCAAAATTTCAGAAGAGGACTTGATTGCACTTATTCAGAGCAATACTGTAATAGGAATACTGAACAAGCTCAACATCAAACTTGATGGGCATATTACCATTCAAGTTTTGTCAGATGCATTAAACAAAGCCTTATTGCAGTTAGCGCCAGAAGCAGAAGCTGGCTTCAAGGCTAGAAAGAACAAGTAATGAGCTGGCAATCAAAGTTAGCAATTATACTAATCGCTTTAACGGCAATCTCTTTTGTTGTCTTTCGTATTGCACTACCACTAACTAATAGTATAGACAGAGCTATTCAGCCAAATACGCCAGATGGCTATTACTTCATAAGGCTTGCTGATTTGGAAGTAGATACAGGCACTGATTACTATTTGAATTATCCCAAAGGAATTGATATTTCTACAGCTGGAAGACATTATCAAGACTGTATAGAAGCTAATGCAAATAGTTTCAATATCAGCAATGAAATGTCAGCTGCAATATCACCTGTGGTATTCTTTCTATGCTTACTGGCATTTACATATGTTGTTGTGTATACAATATTCAACAGTCACTTAATATCTGCTGCTAGTATACTAACTCTTTCGATTATACCAAGAGAATTTATGTTTAGAACTATGTTAGGAGCTTCTGATAGACATGCGCTTGAAGCTTGTTTGTTAACTGGATTTATTGCAGCTTGTGCGACATATCTGTATGTCAATGGCAAGATTTTGAAAGTCGTTGCTGTCGTAGAAGCTGCTATTTTATTTGGGCTATATTTCTATTACTGGAATGGCGCTTGGATAGCATTGCTGATAGTTTGGGTATTCTTATTTTTGCTGTATATCAACAAGTGGCAGATGTGGTTATTGTCAGCTGCGGCATTGTCAGCTTTGCGTTTATATTTGCCCAATGTACTAAAAATTGGATTTAATGTTTTGCAACTCGACTTAACAACTACTGTATCTGAAATGATGCCCCTGCTATTTACTGCTGGGCGATTCGAAATGACAACCATGATAGGATACTTCGGATTTGCTATTATATTCGGGTTAATCGGAACAGGCACTTTGCTACGCTGGTATATCAAGTATAAGGACAAAAGAATTCTATTCCTCTTATCTTGGACTCTAGTGACTTTGGGGCTGACTTTCCTGCACAGAAGATTTGTGTACTATTCTGCAATTCCTATTGCTATCATAACAGCTTTCGTATGTCACTATATAATTTCACTAGCAAGAACTAGAGAAGTCTTAATGAAATTAGTCGTATTGCTAGTTGTGGCCATAATCCTGCCACTCGGCATCACAAGCGCTTTCACTTCAATGTCTGAATCTGGAAAGATAACTCCAGCTTGGCAAGAATGTTGTGATTGGTTAAGCTTGCAGAGTAATCCAGAAGCATACAGCACTGGAGCAGACCCAGGCTACTGCGTCATGAGTCACTGGAACTATGGTTACTGGATAGCTGCAGAAGGCAAGACCCCTGTTTACTGTCACGGCGGAAACCACGAAGGTGATGACATATTGAGGCAAAAGGATGTCTTGCCATCACTAAAAGATATTAAGGCAAGATATTTAATTTTAGATGAAGAGATGTTCACACTATCTGCTTACTCAACTTTCTATAGGGCTGGAGTCCTGCCAGAGGAAACAGCAGCATATGATTACTACTACAATAAGAAGCCATACTGGCAATCAACAGACAAAACTGTAAAAGTATTCCACATAGGAGGTGACTCATGAAGTTTACAGTGCACTTAAACAATGGATTTGTTTTGACAGGCGAAAGGAAACTCATAGACATCTTCCAAGAGCGTAATATGCACTGGCAAATGAAAATACTAGAAGCTGAACCACAAAAAGCAAAGCACTTGATAGGCAAAAAGATACTAGTGCCAACAACTTCAGTACTTTTTGTGTCTTGAGGAGAGTTGTGCTAAAGAAAATACTAAAGCAGAAAAACATCTTTCCTCATCTCGGGAAGCTTATCATCACACACAATCACGTTGCCGCTATAATACATGGCATGATTCTTTTCTTCTCAGCTATAAGCGCCTATCCTGTAGTCAAAGTCTGGGCTAAAGAGCTTGCTAATATGGATTTGCAGGTATGGCAGTTTGCTTTAGCAATATTCATCGGCATAATGCTAGTTTACATTTTGGGCTGGAAGCATGTAACGCCGAGCTTTTTGGCTACTTACAATGAGCAGACATGGAAACATGATAATCCTATACGCAAAGAATTCAAAAAGCTGAATGCCAAGATAGACAAATACCACAAAGAGGATAGGGTAAAATAGTCAAATGGATTTGCTAGCTTGTAAGGTAATCTTTATCACAGGAGTCTTGTGCATGACTACTTCTTTGTGGCTGGTAGCTACTAAGCGCATGCCTGAAAAACTTTACTGGTTGCCAATCCTGCTTTCTTCTCTGTGTCTAGTATACTCATTTACACTAATGGGCATACACGTCGTAGGCAGCGATGTCAGTACAGAGCACTATGCTTCTTATACTATACTCCAAGAAGGATACTGGGATATAACAAGGCATTACGAAACACCAGCCACTATCATAAATGGCTGGCTAGTACCAGAGCTATCAAAATTGTTGCACATAGAAGTCGTCTGGATATACAAGGCAGTATTGCCCATATTCTTAGCTGCGTCTCCGTTGATAATTTTCTTTGCTTACAATAAATTCCTCAGCGCAGACAAATCTTTCTACGCTACATCGCTTTTCATCATAACTCCGCCATTCATGTTGGAATTAGTTGCTATCGGCAAAACAATGGTAGCTGTTTTCTTTTTCTCTTTATTTCTCTTATCAATGTTCTCTAGTATGTCAACTTTCAAAAAGACAGTAGCTATGTCTATTTGCACTATCTCTGCTGCAATATCGCATTATACAGTTGGAGCAATTATCATCATATTTCTAGTAGCTATACTAACTTTTAGAATAGCAAGCCATCTACTAGACAAACTAGCTAAAGTCCACTGGAAGTTAAATTGGAAAACCTCTATGCTTTCTATGGTTGTTACTTGTCTTGTTTTAGTAGCTGCTTTCGTTGGCTTCTACAGCATAAATAATGAAGGAAGAATTACAACAAAAGTTGTTCAGATAGTTCACAACAATCTTCCGATAGACGAGAACTTGGATACAGAAGAAGCAAAAGCACAATTAGAACCTGCAACCCAGCTGGCGCTAGGTATGGATTTCTTTCAAGCCTCTGTATTAGAGAAGATTTTCAGATTACTACAGCTTGCTGTGCAGGCTCTCATAATTATTGGGTTTGCTTATTTGGCTTACCCTATAATACGATACAAAGAAAACAGCAATATTCCAACTGAAGTTATTGTTTGTGCAGGAGCCATCCTTGTCATGTTTGCAGCTTGTATAATGATTCCAAAGCTTAGCAGGACTATGAATATCACAAGATTATATCAGTATGGATTAGTTTTCTTGTCGCCAATGTTTGTAACAGGCATTGAAAAAGTAACGACAAGTCTACGAGGATCACTAGTTGAAAAGTTTCACTAATCTAACCATAGCAGCTTTCTTGACATCTTACTTATTCTTTACAGTAGGATTAGCATACTTCATTTGCAACTATAAAGTAGTCAGTAAAATCAGCGTTCCTTATTCTCTGGTGCTCAGCGGAGTAGAAACAGGGCTAATTGGACTCCCAACAACACATGACATAGAATGTGTGAACTGGTTGCTAGAAAATGATAATGATACAGCAATAATAGCAGACTACAATGGTAGGAGATTGCTAATATCTTATTTACCAAGCGAAAGAATGTATATCTTGAGACAAGGTTATAGGCAAAGACCTGTCAGGGAGACTGACTACAACAGATACTACATCTTCTTTACAGAATGGAATACTGAAAACAGATTGTACATCAGAACAAAAGCAGCAGGGCTAAGGATAGCAGAAAAACTCAAAGAACCAGACCTGCCTATCGCTTTTCAAAGAGGAGAAGCTAAAATATACGAGAAGGAGAAATAAGTGCTGAGAGAATTATTGATATGTGCCTACCGCTTATATGCCAACATCAGAAGCTCAGTCTTCTGTACTTTTCTAAAGATATTTGGCAATGACTTAGGCAAAGGAGTTTTCGTTCACTGGAACTCTACAATAAAAAGCAGAATACGAATAGGAAATTACTCAAGGATAAATGGAACTATATCAATCAGTGGAGACGGCAAAGTCATAATAGGTAAGTATTGTGCCATAGGAACTTACGTTACTATAATTACAACCAATCATGGAATGAACTTCGCTAATACACAAGACACATTGCAATGCAGAAACAAGTTCAAGCTCACAAGAGAAAATAAAACTGACGTTATATTAGGCAACAATGTTTGGATAGGAGATAATGCCACTATCCTTCCCGGAGTTGTCATAGACTCTGGTGCAGTCATTGGAGCTAACAGCGTTGTAACTAGATACGTAGAACCATTTACCATTGTAGCAGGAGCGCCAGCCAGGTTAATCAGAAAAAGGTTTACAGATGATGTTGCAGACAAGCTGCTAAAAACAAGCTGGTGGAACTGGAATGAACAAAAGATAAAAGACAACAAAGAATTCTTTGAAACTGACTTAACAAAAGTGACGCCAGCAGACATAGGCAAAATTCTGAAAAGGAGCAAAACAAAATGAAGAACATCATACTACTAACAATAGATTGCCTGCGTCCTGACCACTTAGGCTGCTATGGATATAATGGAAACACAAGCCCAAACATAGACAAGCTTGCCTCTAGAGGAACAGTTTATACCCAAGCAATATCCAATGGGGGCAACACGCCAAGTGCATTTCCTTCTATGCTTGCAAATGCCTTGCCACCACTTGATATAGACGAATACAAAGACATCATGAAGCAGCATATGCCTCTAGCCCAAGTTCTCCAAGCTCATGGATACCTTACTATAGGGCTGCATTCCAACCCACACTTGATTAGAAGATTCCATTACAATAGAGGCTTCTATATATTTGATGACAACTTAGGCTCTAATGCAATGGGACAAGAAAGAGCTAGGATAGAAGAGGTAGCTGCTAGAGTTATTGGCAGATTCGGTAACTTTGTAACAAGCAAGATGAGTAGCGCATTAAGAATGTACGACAGCTTAGTTTACTTGACAAAAGGAAAGCCAACACTCAGCGCAGAAACCTTAGTAGACTTTGGCATTGCATTATTGAGGCAAAAGAATACCTTCCTGTGGATACATCTCATGGATGTTCATATGCCTTATCTTCCTCCTAAACAATACCTTAATTTTCCTATCAGTCGATACGAAATGGTGTCGTTGTATCGCAAAGCCTTAAACACTCCACACAAAATGTCAATATCAGATAGAGAAAAGCTCATAGACTTATACG
>Ga0180433_10002060_pt1 | contig 32173 bp, 30 predicted proteins | sample SS_ome_8_FD_132980 | JGI IMG/M metagenome (GOLD analysis project Ga0180433, IMG submission 132980) | Hypersaline lake sediment archaeal communities from the Salton Sea, California, USA - SS_1_D_1 metaG | ecosystem: Environmental > Aquatic > Non-marine Saline and Alkaline > Hypersaline >...
GTTGTGCCGCATGACTCTCCCTCCTGTCACCCCCGTGCCGTTTCTTCTTGTCATTCCCGTGCTTGACACGGGAATCCACTCTTCTCCTGCAAAACCGCATGGATGACGGATCAAGTCCGGCATGACTTTCAGGGAGCATGGATGACGGATCACTCCGTGAAACAGATGTTTGGATTTCACAGGGCGGCTTGACTTTTCGGGGGTTGTGCCGCATGACTCTTCCTCCTATAAAAAAAGCCTCTTGCGGTATCCCGCAAGAGGCTTTTTGACTGTCTGACTGACCGGCGGTGTTACTCGCCGTCTTTAGCGTCATCGGTATTTGATTGTGAATCCAGCTCGGCAGTGGCATCCTCAATCTCTTTCTTTTCATTCGGATGAGCCTGAAGGTAGGCTTCAATCTCCTCTTTGCTCTTATCTTTGAAATATTCGAGCGCCGAGAGAATAATCCGTTTGTTTTCCTTATCGAACTCGATAACACGAAGCGGCAGTTCATCTTCAACCTTGAAGGACGCGTTAAGGTCCTTAACGCCACCCTGAAGAAGATGCGATACCGGAACAAAACCGTCAACGTCACCAGGAAGGATAACGATAACGCCTTTTTCTATGATCTGCGATATTTTTCCGGCACACTCCGCCCCGACCGCATATTTCTGTTCGAATTCATCCCACGGATCCTGGTTGATCTGCTTGTGACCAAGCGCGATTCGGCGGGCGTTGACATCAAATTTCAACACTTTCACCTCAAGTTCCTGATTCTTTTTGACCAGTTCGCTCGGGTGGCGAATCTTCTTCGTCCAGGAGAGATCTGAAATGTGCACAAGGCCATCAACTCCGGGTTCGAGCTCAACAAAAACACCGAAATCGGTAATATTACTGACCGTACCCTTGTGCAGGGAATTCTCGATATATTTTTCGGAAAGCGCGATCCATGGGTCTTCGTTCACCCGCTTCATGGAAAGCGAGAGCTTTGTGTGCTCTTTATCAACGTTGAGGATAACACATTCAACTTCCTGACCGAGAGTAACAAACTGGCTTGGATGCTTGATGTGCTGTGTCCAGCTCATTTCAGAGATGTGAACAAGACCTTCAATGCCTTTTTCTATCTCGACAAATGCGCCGTAATCAGTAATGGAAACAACGCGACCCTTCGTTTTGATTCCTACAGGGTACTTGATCTCGATATTTTCCCACGGATGAGACTCAAGCTGCTTCATACCGAGAGAGACCCTCTTTGTATTTTCGTCAAAAGCGACAACAACAACTTTGATCGGCTGATCAAGGTCGACAACTTCTGAAGGATGGTTGATCCTGCCCCAGGTGATATCGGTAATATGAACAAGTCCGTCGAGGCCGCCAAGATCGACAAAAATACCGAAATCGGTGATATTCTTTACTGAACCCTCGAGAATCATACCCACCTTGATATTGGCCAGCATCTCTTCGCGCTTCGCAGCGTACTCTTCTTCGAGAATAACCTTGTGACTGACAACGATATTCTGTGTCACAGGATTGATTTTCACCACTCTGAAGTCCATTGTCTGTCCTACGAGCGCATCGAAGTCACGTACAGGTTTGACATCGATCTGCGAACCCGGAAGAAATGCCTCGACTCCGGAAAGCGAAACCGTCATACCGCCCTTGACACGGTTAATTATCTTTCCGTTGATAATGGTGTCGTTCTCGATGGAATCATAGATTTTGTCCCAGATCCTCAGAACGTCCGCTTTTCTCTTCGAGAGAATAAGCTGTCCCATTTTGTCTTCGATGTTTTCGAGGTATACTTCTACCTCGTCACCGACTTGCAGCTCTTCTTCGTCCTTGAACTCAAGCTTCGAAACGATACCCTCGGATTTAAATCCAACATCAATGGTAACATCCTTGTTCGAAATGGCGACAATAGTACCTTTAACGATTTCCTCTTCGGTAATCTCGTTAAGCGTGCTCGAATAGAGCAGCTCCATCTGGTCAAGTTCCGAAGAGTCGTAGTTTGCGAAAAACTTCACATGATGGTTTTTAGGCCCTTTCTCAACTACCTTCTTTTGTTCGATTGTTTGCGTTTCTGACATTAATTGTTTCCTTCCTCTCTGTGATTTTTGCCTTCCGCTGCGAGAGATTTCAGCGCAAGATTTTATGGTTAGTAAATATGCAGCCGTTCAGACAGCTGTTTTTTTCATTGCAAGATCATATACCAGCGCGACCTGTTCCTCTATGGACAAACCGGACGTGTCTACTTCTACCGCTTCTTCATGTTTTTTCAGAGGCGCATGCCTTCGGGCCGCATCGTCCCGATCGCGCTTCAGAATTTCCTGTTCCAGCTCTTCAACTGACGGCAGAAGCGTACTCTCCCCTTTTTTCTGAAGGAGTTCGGCATACCTGCGCCTGGCTCTTTCAGCAGCGTCAGCTATAAGAAATATTTTCAGCTCGGCATCGGGAAAGATGACGGTGCCGATATCTCTGCCATCCATAACAACACCCCGTCTGCCTCCCATCTTTCTCTGTATCACTTTGAGCGAATCCCGAACCGGCTTCAATGAGCTGATAAAACTGACGTTACGCGAAACACTGTTCTCCCGGATAGCGTCAGTGACATCACAACCGTCAAGCAGAACCCGATCACCGTCAAAAGCTATATCAAGTGTTTGAAGCAGAACTTCGATCGAATCAGGGGACTTCTGCAGTTCTTCCATCAACCCCGCCTTGAGCGCCTTGAGCGTTACAGCGCGGTACATCGCTCCGGTGTCGATGTAGGTATATCCCAGTCTCTTTGCCAGAAGCCGGGCCGTGGTGCTTTTTCCTGAAGCAGCCGGACCGTCTATAGCAATGATTATTTTGGTTTCGCAGCCGATACCTGTATTATTTTGAGTTAGCCTGCTATTCTATAAAAAAATTTTGCTTTTTGCAAATATATTGATTTCTTCAAGTGCCATGTTCAGCGTGAACAGTGCTGTATGTACAGCGAAAGACGCGCTATGCCGGACTCAGGACATGACATACAATACTGTATCTAAAACCTCAGTTAACACTCATCCACATTTTCTATGGCTTTACGTTGCGGGATCGTCGGGTTACCCAATGTCGGTAAATCAACTCTTTTCAATGCCATAACGGCCAAACAGGCCGAAGCTGAAAATTATCCCTTCTGCACGATTGAGCCCAATGTTGGAATGGTGCTTGTTCCGGATGAAAGACTGCAAAAACTGGCTGATATCGTCAAAACCCCGACGATCATTCCGGCCACAATCGAACTTGTGGATATCGCGGGCCTCGTGCGGGGAGCAAGTAAAGGCGAAGGTCTGGGAAACCAGTTTCTGTCGCATATCAGAGAGGTCGATACCATCGTTCACGTTGTACGCTGTTTTGACGATCCCGATGTCATCCATGTCCACGGCGCGGTGAACCCGGCTGACGATATCGCAACGATCGAAACAGAACTGATGCTGGCGGACCTCGACAGCATGGAAAAAAGGCTCGAAAAACTGAAGAAGAACGCAAGAAAAGAAAAGGAGCTCCTCCCTGCGGTCGCCCTTGCTGAAAAAATCATCTCAGGGCTTGGCCAAGGCATCCCCGCGCGCGTCCTGATGGAAACGGAAGAGGAAAAATCTCTGGGAAAACAGTTTTTCCTGCTGTCAGCCAAACCCGTCCTTTACGCTGCGAATGTCTCCGACAACGATCTGCCCGACGGCAACAGCTTCACAGCTCAGGTTGCTGAAATCGCCGAAAAGGAAGGCGAAAAAATGCTGATTATCTGTGCGAAAACCGAAGCGGAAATAGCTGAACTTCCTGAAGAGGAGCGTCCTGAATTTCTCGAAAGCCTCGGTCTTGAAATGTCAGGCCTTGATCGTATCATCCAAACCGCCTATGACCTGCTCGGGCTGCACACATACTTTACTGCCGGCGAAAAAGAAGTACGTGCCTGGACTATCCGAAAAGGCGCTGCCGCACCTGAAGCCGCGGCAGCGATTCATACCGATTTTGAAAAAGGGTTCATACGCGCCGAGGTAATCGCCTACACCGACATGATCACCTGTGGTTCTGAACAGAAAGCCAAAGAAGCCGGCAAAATGCGCTCGGAAGGCAAGGAATACATTGTCCGGGACGGAGATGTGATTGTCTTCCGATTTAATGTATAGAACCTACACTTCTACCAGCTCGACATCGGGAATGTCCTTGCCGAGAAAGAGTTCACAAAGCGATTTGAATTTCTGTGGAAGATCGCTTACCAGCAGATGGGGAAAGACGTGGCACTGTGATCCGTTGAGCATACCGTTCCCGGCAAGCATCTCCTTCGATTTAAGAGCAACCGCTTCCGCGGAATCAATAATACGGACTTCCTGACCGGCAATCTCCGCGATCATCTTCTTGAGTATGGGATAGTGCGTACAGCCGAGCACAAGGGTATCGATTCCATGATCGAGAAGGGGAAGCAGATACTCACGGGCGATCATCCCTGCTGCCGGGTGATCGGTAAATCCTTCTTCCGCAAGCGGGACGAACAAGGGGCATGCCGCGGAAAAGACCTCCACTTCCGGATTGAGGGCGTTCATGGCCAGCGGATAGGCGTTTGACAAAACCGTTGCGCGTGTTCCGATAACACCAACCCGGTTGTTGCGGGAATTTTCCACTGCCAGTTCCGCCCCGGCCTCCAGAACGCCCAGTACCGGAATACCATGTCCCGCCCGCTTGACAACATCAAGCGCAAGTGCGGAAACCGTATTACAGGCGACAATGATCATCTTGGGCTGATACTTCATGAGAATGCCCGTATCGTCCTGCGCATATTTTCTGATGGTAACCTGTGATTTCGAGCCATAGGGAACCCTGGCGGTGTCACCGAAATAGATAATGCGTTCGGACGGAAGAAGCGCCTGCATCGCTTTGACAACCGTAAGCCCGCCAATCCCCGAATCAAATATGCCGACCGGACTTGAAGCTGAGAGTGTCATGAATCGTGCTAAGTGCTAAGTGCTAAGTGCTAAGTGCTAAGTGCTAAGTGCTAAGTGCTAAGGAAAAGATAGTTGAAGCAGTGACGAGTGACGAGTGACGAGAAATAAACAAAATAGCTGGTTGGCTGGATGGCTGAGTGGCTCAATAGCCCGAAGATTGCCAGATCGGGCGAAAGATTTTTCGCCCCTACCAGTCACCGCGGACAGACACAGGGGTCTGCCCCTACAATTCCCGAATCCAGCTATCCAGCAAACCAGCCATATAGCTATCTGGCTAATCAGCTATCCAGCTATTGAGCTATCCAGCCATCTCGCATAAATCACTCAGAACTCCCACTCCCCACTACCTCCATGCTATCCCTCATTATCCATTATCCACTATCCACTATCCATTTCCCTCATCCCCCTCTTCCATTATTGAATAGTAAATAGTCATTTGACAATAGACATTTCTCCCACTCATTGCTCATTGCTCATTGCTCATTGCTCATTGCTCATTGCTCATTGCTTTGAACCAAGCTTTTCCCCTACCAGCAGGATATCATCCTGTTAAAAAGATCATCGACTATCTGATCGACAACGTCGTCGATAGCCTCCTCTTTACCGACGAAATCTCCGACAGCATAATCGTCAAAACCGTTAAATAACGTGCGGTCAAAAAACGGCTTTTTTTCTACCTGATCGATAAACGAGGCCCGTATGACAATGGTGATCCGATTGGTTACCGCTCTCTCGGAATCGGTACCAATCTGGCTCGGCTCATCGCTGAACGATACTATCGCTGCGTTGACCACTGCGTCTGCCCTGCTTTTATCCGACTCGATAACGAGAGAACTTTGAGCCTCGATGGCGTCGATGAGCTTTTCGGTGAACTCGGCACCGAGCTGAGCGACACCTGCACCGGAACGCTCTTCAAATGAAGGAACAGCGACAGTCCTGATGTGAGGAGGAAGTGATCCTCCTGAAAAACTGTAACATCCCTGCAACATCAGCACAAGGATCACCAGCATGCTTCCCGAGAGAGACAAACGAACCATGGCAGTAGCTGTTTCAAACACGTTTAGTAGCTTGAATAATTCATGAGAGTTCGAAAACCCGAATTATAGAAATAAAATATACATTGAGCCGATCATGTACCCGGCTCCCTTCCTGAAAACCGGTAAAAAGCTTAAAACTACAGACAGTCAAAACACCATGGATTCCCGTGCCTGACACGGGAATGACAGGGAGTGGAGAGGAGTCATGCCGCCCTGTGTAATAGTATTACACGGGGTGATCCGGCATCCATGCACACCCTGACACCAACGATGGATTCCCGTGTAAGACCTGTGAAATAGATGCTCAGATTTCACGGGTCAGGCTCGGGAATGACAGAAAAGGGAAAGTTTCCCGTCCTTGTACTCCCTTTATTTCTTCCTTTGGTGAATGATTCAGGTTAGTAGCTTGAATAATCTATTTTCTTCAACAGTTTACGAAACGGATAGGAAAACAGAAGCCATTTTTTTCGTTTACCGTCAAGTGCGGACAGGTAGTCGCCGCTTTTGCACCCACCCGTGTCGCTGCACATTTTCACGGCCAGCGATGCCGCGACAGATGGGGGTTGGGAAAAGATATCTTTTATTTTCTGAAAGGTTTTCTGCTGACGTTCCATTTCCTGCGTCCGGAAAACGGATTGTATCATTTCTGTCCGGACAAGACCGGGATGCAGGAGCATGATGGAAACAGGGGTTTGCCGGTATTCCTCCGCGACGGCAAAGGTGAATCGTGCGATCGCTGCTTTCGATGAACCGTACGCACTGATAAAGGGTGTATTTGATTTTTTATCGGTGCCTGAACCGGCCATGTTGATAATCCTGCCGGGCCGGCCTGTCTCAAGAAAATAGTTGAGTGCCGCCCGGCATCCGTAGTATGTCCCCTTCAGGTTAGTATCGATAATCCGGCCCCACTCACGAGGATCACTGTCGGTAATGTTATAAAACGTGTCGGATATTCCCGCGTTGTTGATAAAGATGTCAAGTCCGCCAAACTTTTCAACTGTTGACATCACCAGTTTTTCTACCTCGTCATAGTCCGATACATCACATACGTGACCGTAGACATTCTCTTCGGGAAATTCCTGCAACGCCTTGTCGACGCTGGACCTGCGTCCTGAAGTTATGACAACCCGGGCGCCTTCCCGAACAAATGCAACCGCGATAGCTTTGCCGATACCTCTTGTAGAACCGGTTATGATTGCAACTTTGTTGTCGAGCTTTCCCACGAGTATGAATTCAACGGTAAAGGAAGAAGTGACGAGTGACTTGTGACGAGTAACGAGTAACGAGTAACGAGTAACGAGTAACGAGTAACGAGTAACGAGTAACGAGATTAAAAGATGCAAGATTTTCCATAAAAAACAAGCCCCGAACTGGCGGGGCTATGAATGACAAATCACTCATCACGATTCACCTGCACCAACGGTGCCGCCTACTTACCCAGCATTGCCTTGAGCTCAGGGCGGATTTCTGCATAGGCCTCAAGATCTACGCCCTGTTCTATGGCCTCCCATGCCTGGCGTATGCTTGACGCGCCCGCTTTCGGACCCATCGGGTGGCCGAAAATCCCTCTTCCGGGAACAAATCCGAAATCTACGCTGCCGACCTTACGGTAAACGTTCTCCAGTGTCAGCGCCGAATCGCTGCCGCCTGGAACAGGCAGTGAACGCTTGAGTGAACCCATCTCATTCAGGCACTCCTCGATATTTTCACGAACTTCCTGCTCAGGAGTCATCATGCGACTCCCAAAACCGGGCATGATAATTGCATCAAGACCCGCAAGGCGCTGCAGTTTTGTGATAACTTTTGAGTGAATACCGTACTTTTCAAGGCGGGAAAACGCGGCTATAAAGGGAAAATGCCCTATCAGCGGTACTTTTGTATGTTTGCGAAGCATTCTCACCGCACTCAGCCCAACAGGAAACGCGTTCACCAGCAACGCGTTTGCTCCGTTTGCCACGGTAACATCATGCTGCTCGATCATTTTGTCAACCTCATCGGTTATGTTGGCCAGATAGATTTTTTTATCACCTGTCTCTTTTTCAGCAAGAACCCGAGCTTTGCCCAGAAGTTCTGTACGACGACTTGTGGTTGACCATGCGACATCGGCAAGCATCTCATCGTCTTTTGCTATATCGAGCCCTCCCAGCCAGCTCTGAAAGGCTAGGTCTGAAAAGTATTCAGGAGAAAGCCCGATGTTGGGCTTGACCACTCCGAAAAAAATCGGTCGATTGTAGGCTCCGAGCATCTCTCGAATGCCTTCGATGCCGAATTTCGGGCCTTCGAATTCCGCAAGGTAGGAGTCCGGAAAAGAGATATCCAGCAACTTGACAAGAGGAATCCCGGGAGTGAAGTACGTCCCTTCACCGCACACCGCTGTGAGGAGGTTGGGCAGTTTGGCCCCAAAATTCCTGTGAGGATGGGCAATCGTGACCCGACAGGCATGAATTTTACCAACAGCGTCATGCTCAACCGGATAGCTGAGCTCTTTGAGTTCCTCGAGAACCTGCCATCCAAGAACCTTGGCCGCGTAGAGCGTCCTGAAGTCTTCGTCAACACCTACCCTGTTCCACTGGGCTGTTGACTGCTCACTGCAAAAATGAGCTAACGCTGTCCTGATATCACCTACACACTCAAGGTAATACTCAAGTTCCAGATAGTCAGCCATATTCAGCTGATCCCTGTCTGCAAAAAATCCTTTTCTCTCTTCCGCGTTCATAGTACTTCGTTCAGTGCAGGTATTAGTAAAAACAGCTCAAGCAGCTCAAGCAGCTCAAGCAGCTCAAGCAGCTCAAGCGTCGTCATCCGGTTTACCCTTCAGCCTTTATGCTGTTGAAATATGCATATGCTTCTTCGGGTGTCATGTTTTCATGAACGATACGATTGACAGCTTTCATCATCGCGACCGGAGCGTCGCTCTGAAAAATATTCCTTCCCATATCGACTCCGGAGGCGCCTTCCTGAATCGCCCTGTATGACATGGTCAACGCATCATACTCGGGAAGTTTCTTTCCGCCGGCCATAACAATCGGGACAGGGCAGGAAGAAACGACGGTGTCAAAATCTTCAGGAACATAGTAGGTTTTCACGATCTGCGCGCCGAGTTCCGCACACATCCTGCAAGCGAGACGGAAGTACTTTGCATCACGTACCATATCTTTTCCAACAGCGGTAACAGCCATGACCGGAATGCCGTAGCGGTAACCCCAATCGACCAGCTTTGTCATGTTCTGGATCGAACGGGTCTCGTATTCCCCGCCGATAAAGACCTGAAGGGTAATCGCGGCAACATTCATCCGGATAGCGTCCTCAATATCGACGGCTATCTGCTCATCGGATAGTTCTTTGAGAATACTCGGGCCTCCGCTGCTGCGCATGACAACAGCGTTGGTCAGCGTCGGCGGCACCGTTGTCCGCAGGATACCTCTCGTCAGCATGATAGCGTCCGAGTACTGCATAAGCGGCACGATATTGAGATCAACCCGTTCAAGACCGGTCGTCGGGCCCTGAAAATAACCGTGATCGATAGCGAACATGACGGTTTTTCCCGTGTCCGGCCTGAAAATCCTGGATAAACGGTTTTTCATTCCCCAGTCCAGAGCGCTTGCACCCTTGAGAAAGAAACCGTGAGTATCTACCGGGACATCGGTAAAATAATTCTTTTCCTGTTTTCCCAGATCTGCTTCCGGCATAGTAATGCTCTCCTTATAACGTTATATAATAGTAGAGTAAAAAGTTCCTGTTCACCTGAGTGCGGCCGCGATGTTGCCGCCATCTACCGTTGTAATCGAACCTGTCGTCTTTTTTTCCAGCGCAAGATGAATAAAGGCATCGGCGACATCTTCAGCGGTTACCTCAAGCTTGAGAAGATTACCAGCCATATACTCGCTGGTGCTGAGCCCCCTTGCTGTTGATCGGGCCGCTATCATTTTCTCGTCAAGCAAACCGCTCCGGATCCTGTCTGCATTGATACCGTTCGCCCGGATACCGTCCCGGCCGTGATCAAGAGCATACTGACGAAGGAGAAAGAGAGTCGCCGCTTTGGGAAGACCATATGGCCCGAAATCGGGACCCGGATTTACCGCCTGTTTGGAAACGTTATACAACAGATTTCCGCCTATTCCCTGCAGCTTCATGACAGCAACCGCTTGCTGGGAAATCGACTGATGAGAGAAAAAATTAAGTTCGAAGCTCTTCCTGAGAACGTCGTCAGAAACCTCGCCGATCCTGCCCTGAAGAGCAGCGCCTACATTGGACACCACGATATCAATCCCGCCGAATCTTTCGCAGATCTTCCGAAAGGCATCAGAAACGGATGAACGGTCGGTCACGTCACAAATGATTCCAAGCGTATCCGGACCGAGTTTTTCTACGGCTTTTTCAAGGCTTTCACCGTCAAGATCAAGAATGGCTATTTCCGCCCCTCTCTCCCTGAACGCTTTAGCGGTAGCCAAACCTATAGCCCCTGCCGCGCCGGTAATCATGGCAACCTTGCCTGCAAAAACATCATGACGCACTTTCTTTACCTTGGCCTGCTCCATATCCCAGTACTCAATTCCAAATACCTCGTTTTCCGGGATCGTTTCGAAACAACCGATCGATTCAGCCTGAAGCACTGCTTCAGCGGTAGATGTGGCAATATCCGCATTGACACGCGCATCCCTGAGCGTTTTACCAAGACCGAACAGACCGAGGCCGGGCACAAGAACAACCCGCGGTAACGGATCAAGCATCTGCACCTCAATACCTGATGCGGCCTGCTGACGTTCAAAATATGCCGTATACTCTTTCGTATAGTTTTTCACAGCCTCATGCACGCGCTTTCTGAACCCTTCGGGGTCAGAAGCATCCGGAACAGGCAGAACAAGAGGAATATTCTTTGTCCGGATAATGAAATCGGGAGTCATGCTTCCCTTCCGGGCCAGAAGCTCCAGATCGGCGCTATTGACATATTCCATAATCTCAGGAGATGACCTGAAATCAAGAATAAAGCTCTCGTAGTCCTTGCTGTCCGGCGTTTTTTCCGTCACACACGCACCTCTTATTACCGGAGCGACTTTTTCGAGCGGAAGAAGCGCTCCCGGCAATGCAATCGACGGAAAGGATTTCCGCCCGGGTTGCCCAATTCTTTCCTCCAGATCTGAAACAGCCCCGATCATCAGATCATACGCCTCCTTCGCAGTTTCCCCGAAGGTTACCAGCCCGTGTTTCAGAAGCACCAGTCCTGTTACGCCCCTGTCAGCGGCATAGACCTTTTCAGCTGAACGCGCCAGCTCCAGTCCCGGCCTCATGTAGGGAACAATACCGAACCTGTCACCAAGCACATCTTTGCTGAGCTTCTCGCCATCCGGCTGATTGGTAAGCGTCAGCAGTGCCTGTGCATGCGTATGCAAGATGTATTTATGCGGAAGAAACGCGTGTAAAAGGGTCTCTATGGAAGGCGTCAGCCCGTTTTTCACCATATGATCGGTAAGGCTGAAAAGGTTCAGAAACAGAAAGTTTTTCAGTTCCTGGTTGGAGAACCTCTTGAGATCTTCGTCAGTAAGATTTCCTCCGGAAAGTATCATCTGCAGCAATCTCTGGAGAGGTTCTATCCTGACAGGAGTAAAATCATATGCCGTGACATCGGCAAGATCCACTCCGCTACCCTTGATAAAAAGCACATTTACCTTGTTGCCGATCACATCGGTAAGCTGGCACTTAACTGACGTATTACCGCCTCCGTGCATAACAAGCCTGTTTTCCCTGCCAAGCAGGCGGGAGGAATATACCAGTTCGGCAAGTTCCCGGGGCAGCTGTGTGACAGTTTCCAGCTCTTCCGCTACTGCATGACAAGCGGTGTCTTCCCAGAGGTTTTGCATATAACTAATCTTAAAGCGTAAGAAGATAAAAAATATCAAGATGTAAGGCTTTGAATATAGCAAAAACCTGCAACCCTGAAAACCCCGTACTACCACAGTTCCATTATTTTCCCTATTGTTATCGTACATTTGAAATAACACAGGAATGGGGAGAATGAATAATGGATAATGGATAGTGGGGAGTGGGGAGTGGGAGTTCTGAGTTCTGAGTACTGAGTGCTGAGCAATGAGCGATGAGTGTGGGATGGGAAATGGATAATGGAGAATGGAGAGTGGATAATGAGGGATAGCATGGAGGAAGCCGGAAGGTGGAATGACTATTTACTATTGAAATAATGGAAGACTGAAGACTGGTAGGGGCGAAAAATCTTTCGCCCGATCTGGTAATCTTGGGGCCATCCAGCTATTTAGCTATTGAGCTATCCAGCCAACCAGCCAGCTTGTTTTTTTTCTCGTCACTCGTTACTGGTCACTTTCATTTCTTTTCCCTTTTTTTCTTTTTCATGGATGCCGCATGACGCTCTCTTCCAGTCACTCGCGTGTCTCTTTTCCTGGTCATTCCCGTGCTTGACACGGGAATCCAATCTTTGAAAAAGCGGCTGCAGATGGATGCCGCATCAAGTGCGGCATGACTTTCAGAGATGGTGCGGCATGACTATCTTCATCTTAGTACTGACTACTGACTACTGACTACTGACTACTGACTACTGACTACTGGCTACTCGTCACTGGTCACTGGTTGCCGGTCACTAATCACTCGTTACTATAACTGCTATGGCTGATACCGACGACAAGAAGGCTTTCGATCTTGCCATACGTTTACTCGGCGAACGTGAGCATTCACGGAAGGAAATCATCACCAAACTCGAGCGCCGCAAGTTCAGTGAGGCGGCAATCGACAAAACTCTCGAAAGGCTCGACCAGCTCGGCCTGATCGATGACCGCTCTTTTGCTGAACACTTTGTAGGCAGCAGGTCAAGAAAAAAACCTTCCGGGAAATATAAACTACGCTATGAACTGTTTCAGAAAGGGATATCTGAAACCATTATCGACGAGGTTCTCTGCGACTATGACAGTAGTGCTCACTGCCTTGACGCCGCCATGAAGAAATTCCCTTTTCTCAAGGGAGACGATCACTACAAACGAAAGAAATTGTATGCTTTTCTTTCAAACAGAGGCTTCGACAGCCACTCGATCCGTGAGACTCTTGACCAGATTTTCAGATCCTGACGTTCCTGCCCAACCCGTCATCTCAGGAAGCAAACATAGCTGGATAGCTGGATAGCTGGATAGCTGGATAGCTGGATAGCTGGATAGCTGGATAGCTGGATAGCTGGATAGCTGGATAGCTGGATAGCTGGATAGCCCGAAGATAACCAGAAAGGGCGAAAGATTTTTCGCCCCTACCAGACCTCTAACTTCTCACTTCTCACTTCAGACTTCTCACTTCCTTACTCGTCTCCCTGATTGACAAGCGTTCCTATCTGTTCACCTTGCAGCAGCCGGACGATATTGCCATCCTGGTTCATGTTCATCACCACAAGAGGGAGCAGGTTTTCTCTGCACAGCGTTATGGCAGTCAGATCCATTACCCTCAGGTTCTTTTTGAGAACGTCTATATAGGAGATTGTCCGGTACATTTCAGCTGCCGGATCTTTCTCGGGATCCGAGCTGTATACACCGTCAACACGGGTTGCTTTTACAATGAGATCCGCTTCGATCTCCACCGCCCGGAGGGAGGCGGCCGTATCGGTAGTAAAGTAAGGATTACCGGTGCCGGCGCCGAAAATAACCACTCTTCCTTTTTCAAGATGGCGTATCGCACGCCTGCGGATAAAGGGCTCTGCAACCTGTTCCATCTTGATCGCGCTCATCAGGCGGGTAAAAACGCCTTTTCTCTCAAGCGCATCCTGAAAAGCAAGAGAGTTAATCACTGTTGCGAGCATACCCATGTGGTCAGCCTGAACCCTGTCCATATCCGCCGCGGCTGCTGACAAACCGCGAAATATGTTGCCGCCGCCGATAACAAGAGCCACTTCAGCCCCAAGTGACAGCGCCTTCTTCACTTCATCCGCATAACGATCAATAATGTCGGCATCAATACCATAGCCTTCGCTACCTGCCAGTGACTCACCGCTTAATTTAAGAAGAACACGCTTATACTGTAACATGACTGCATCTCCTGAAACAGGTTACGGGACAAAAAAAAGCCTCGAACAACGAGGCTTTTTTGTTTACGCTCCTAACTGATATCTAATAAAACTGTTCACCGTTATCGGCATATCATACTGCTTCGTGAACTCATGCAGCACATCCGATACTTTGGTGTTGCTATCCTTGATATAGGCCTGTTCAAGCAGCACCTCCTCCTGGAAGTATTTTTCCAAACGACCTGTAATGATCTTGTCGACAAATTTTTCAGGCTTTCCCTGGGCAAGAGCCTGCTGCCGATAGATCTCTTTTTCTTTCTCAATATACTCGGCTGGAACGCTGGAGCGGTCTACGACAATAGGTGTTGCGGCAGCGACCTGCATGGCAATGTCCTTTGCCAGAACAACCGCCTCTGCCGAGTTGCCTCCTGACAACTCAACTATGGAGCCGAGCTTTGATCCGGGATGCACATAACCGGCGACAAGACCACCTTCCGACCTGACATAGGCCAGTCTTTTGAGCTGTATCTTTTCACCGAGTTTTCCTGTCATGGTCTTGATAGCGTCTTCGACCTTTTCTCCGTCGTAGGCCTCACCAAGAGAAACGCCCATCATCTTCTCTGCCGAGTCGACACTACCGTCAAGTGCGGTTTGAGCGATGGTATCGGCAAAACCGGTAAAATCGTCACCTCGTGCCACAAAGTCGGTTTCACAGTTCAGTTCCAGAATAATTCCCGTATCTGCGTCATCGTTGATTTTGACGATCACAACACCCTCACTGGCTTCACGCTCTGCACGTTTGGCTGCAAGCGCAGCGCCTTTCTTACGCAGGTATTCAACGGCTTTCTGCATATCACCCCCGCTTTCATCAAGGGCTTTTTTACAGTCCATCATACCTACGCCGGTTTTATCTCGTAATTCTTTTACTGCTTTTGCGGATATCTGGCTCATTACTTTTTATACAATAAGTTTATACGCTTAACTAATTACTCCTTTTCCGCTGCTTCGTCCCCTGCAGCCTGATTATCTTCAGCCGCCTCTTCCATCTCTGCCATCGCAGCTTCCTCAGCCTGCTGCTGACGTGCGCTGGCAATGGATTCAGCCACGCCTTTGACCATCAGCTGGATGGAACGGATAGCGTCATCATTGGCAGGAATCACATAATCAACCTCATCGGGATCACAGTTGGTATCGACAAGAGCAAAAATCGGGATTCCAAGTGATCTGGCTTCTCTTACTGCGATATGCTCTTTTTTGATATCGACGACAAAAAGAGCTGCGGGCAGCCTGGTCATAGTGGCTATACCTCCGAGAATCCTCATCAGCTTCTCTTTTTCACGAACCAGCATCAGCCGCTCTTTCTTGGTAATCATGTCAAATGTACCGTCGGTTTCCATTCGATCGATCGAATTCATCCTGCGGATACTCTGACGGATAGTCGAAAAGTTGGTAAGCATGCCGCCAAGCCAGCGCTCGGAAACATAGGGCATCCCCGCCTGTTCCGCCTCAGCGGAGATAATGGCTTTCGCCTGTTTTTTTGTACCGACAAACATGATCTCTCTGCCTGTCATGGCAATCGCCTCGATAGCTTTCATCGCATCCTCGGCCATTACCAGAGTTTTCTTGAGATCGATAATGTGTACGCCGTTCTTCTCCATGAAGATGTACGGCTTCATCTTGGGACACCACCGCCTTGCCAGATGTCCGAAATGAACACCGGCACGAAGCATGTCCTCAAGCTGGAATCGCGTAGTTGTCTGTGTCTGCATAACTCTATCAGTTTTTCCTCTATCCTGCCTCTGTTGCACGGATCCGGCACAAGCGCACCGGACACCACCGAACAACTTCCCCCGCTTATGCGGCGTAACAGAATATGTGTTGTTTAAAATACAAGAAGTAAAGAAACTTAACGTTTTGAGAACTGGAATCTCTTACGGGCTTTTTTCTGACCGCATTTCTTCCTCTCAACCATACGGGGATCCCTTGTCAACAATCTGTCCTTACGGAACAGCAGACGGTTTTCCTCATCAATCTCAACGAGAGCTCTCGCAATAGCGAGACTTACCGCACCTGCCTGACCGCTGATGCCGCCGCCGCGAACATTGAGTTTGACGGTGAACTCATCCTGTTTTCCTGAAAGTATAAGGGGCTTGAGCGCCTCATTCCTTCTGTACTCGTCTTTAAAGTAATCCTCTACCGGCAGCTTGTTGACCGTAACCGAACCTTTGCCCGGCACAAGAAAAGCCCTTGCAACCGAGGTTTTTCTGCGGCCAACCGCATTGACAGTCTCTTTCATCGCCATTATATATTTTATTGGTTAACCTTCATTTCAACAGGACTCTGAGACACATGCGGATGCTCCGGACCTGCGTAGACCTTGAGTTTCTTGAAAAGCGCTCTTCCGAGATTATTGTGCGGCAACATACCCCATACAGCTTTCTCGATAACCTTTTCAGGTTTTTTCCGGAGCATGTCCTTGAGGTTGTCTATTTTCACGCCACCGGGATAATTTGAATGGGAGAAATAGGTTTTCTGCTCCAGCTTCTTGCCGCTCAAACCGATTTTACCGGCGTTTGTCACAATAACGAAATCACCCGTATCGACATGGGGTGTGAACTGCGGTTTGTGTTTTCCGCGCAGAATAGTCGCGATCTCACTGGCAAGACGGCCCAGCACTTTGCCTTCTGCGTCAACGACATACCATTTTCGTTCCACTTCACCTGGTTTTGCCGAATATGTCTTGAAACTTATCGTCTTACTCATCCTCGTACGTTTTTTATAGAGTACATTTCCAAAAAATTGTGTCTGGCAATGTAATTTATTTCAAATAATTCTACAAACAATTATACCTTCCTAAATCAGGCATTCGCTATCGGGATATCTCCGGGGACCTTGCGAAAAGCCATTCAGCTATTCCCTGTTCGACAGTTATTGACTTTTCACTTTTGAATTTTGACTTTTCCATTGTAACACCATGAAACCTCTTGTGGCTCTTGTTGGCCGGCCGAATGTCGGAAAATCAACGCTTTTCAACCGCCTGTCCCGCAGTAAAAGCGCTATCACGGACAGCACACCCGGCGTGACCAGGGATCGCCATATCGCCTCTGCCGAATGGCAGGGGAGGAAATTCATGGTCATGGATACCGGAGGATACTGCCATGACAAGGACAGCCTCAACCGGGCTATGATGGAGCAGACTCTTGCTGCCATAGCGGAAGCTGATGTCATCCTTTTCATGGTAGACGTTCGCTCCGGACTGACCTACCTCGATCTTGACATGAGCAGAATGCTGAAAAAAAATTTTCGGGACAAAGCTGTCTATCTGGTGGTAAACAAGGTGGAGACACGCCAGCTTGCTTTTGAAGGTGAGGGGTTTCGCCGTACAGGCCTGACTGAACCCTGGTTTATTTCCGCTCGTGAAGGTAACGGGGTAGCCGACCTTCTTGATAAAGTTGTCGCGTCTTTCCCTGCTGAAACAACCGAAGAAGAGGATACAGCAATCAAACTCGCTATCATCGGACGCCCGAATGTCGGAAAATCGAGTTTCGTCAATGCCCTCCTGGGGGCCAACCGTCATATCGTTTCAGACATACCCGGAACGACCAGAGACGCTATAGACAGCCGCTTGAAGCGCAACGGCAAAGAAGTGCTACTGATCGATACCGCCGGATTGCGTAAAAGAACCAAAATCGACAGGGGGATCGAGTTTTACAGCTCCGTGCGCACTGACAAGTCCATAGAACGTTGCGACGTTGCGCTTCTTCTTATCGATGCGGAACAGGGCCTGGAAAAGCAGGACATTAAAATCATTCAGATGGCGGCTGAGAAGAGAAAAGGCATAGTGATTCTTGTCAACAAATGGGATCTTATCGAAAAAGAAACGAACACGAGCAAACAGTACAGCGACAGGATATACGACCAGATCGGCAATCTTTCATGGATTCCTGTCCTCTTCATTTCCGCACTGACGAAAAAAAACCTGTACAGAGCTATTGATACCGCTCTTGAAACAGGCCAAAACCGTCAGAAAAAAATCAGCACCAGCGAACTTAACCGGTTCCTGCAACAGGTGCTCTCGGAGCTCCCTCCCTCCACGAAGTCAGGCAGGGAGCTCAAAATAAAATACGTCACGCAGATCGGGGCGCACTACCCAGTATTTGCATTTTTCTGCAACAACCCTGACCTTGTTCTCAGCAACTACAAACGATTTCTTGAAAAACGCCTCAGGCAGACTTTTGATTTCACCGGAGTTCCCGTATCGTTCAGATATAGAAAGAAATAGCCTCCCGGAGCGCCTGCAATATTTTCAGTAACACTCTTTTCAGAACATCTTAACACCCTAACACGATGACAGCAATAACCGGTACACAGATACTCGAAGCACTTGAAAACGTCATGGAACCGGACCTGAAAAAAGATCTTGTTTCGCTGAACATGATCAAAGACATAGAAGTCGGAGCGGATAATTCCGTTTCGTTCAGTGTCGAGCTGACAACTCCAGCATGTCCGATGAAAGACCATATCAGAAATGCCTGTACGGCGGCCATCCGTGAACAACTGCCTGAAGCGGGCGAGATAACCGTTAATCTGACCTCGAAAGTCACATCAGGCGGGAGCTGCTCAGGACACGGCGAAAAACCCAACCCGCTTCCGAATGTCAAAAACATCATTGCAGTGGGATCAGGCAAAGGCGGCGTGGGTAAATCGACTATCGCGGTCAATCTTGCCGTCAGCCTTGCCCGGTCAGGAGCAAAAGTCGGACTGATCGACGCCGACCTCTACGGGCCGAGTATACCGACCATGTTCGGCCTTGTCAACAAGCGCCCCGAGGTCAGGGAAAAATCACTCATACCAATTGAAAAGTACGGCGTAAAACTCATGTCAATCGGTTTTCTCATTGAAAGTGACAACCCTGTGCTCTGGAGAGGCCCTATGGCATCATCCGCGATGAAGCAGTTAATCACGGAAGTCGCCTGGGGTGATCTGGACTATCTCATTTTTGATCTCCCGCCGGGCACCGGTGATATTCAGCTGACTCTTGCTCAAATGCTTCCTGTCTGCGGCGCGGTCATTGTCACGACTCCCCAGAATGTCGCTCTGAGCGATGTAGCAAAAGCGGTAACCATGTTCAGAAAAGTCAATATCCCGCTTCTCGGTCTCATCGAGAACATGAGTTATTACCTGCTGCCGGACGGCACAAAGGACTATATTTTCGGTAAGGGCGGAGGAGAAAAATTCGCAAAAGCACAGGGAATAACCCTGCTCGGCAGCATTCCGATCGGCGGTATGGTCCGGGAGGGAGGTGACAGCGGAAAACCTTTCGTCGTGGAATTTCCGGAAAGTGAGGCCACAGAGTCCATCAACAGGGCGGCAAGCGAAGTCGCCAGGCAGATTTCCATTCGCAACGCGACAGCCTCTAACTCCAACTGTTGTTCCCACCACACCGAAGAGTGAATGCTGTGGACTGTGGAGTACCCGATAAAAAATCCCGGTTTGTAACACCGGGATTTCTGTTTTCAAGCCTTCTACAATCTCCTCAGACCGCCTCGACCCTCGCTATTTCAGGAACAGCTTTTTTGATCGCCTGTTCAACACCGGCACGAAGTGTCAGTGTACTCATCGGACATGATCCGCAAGCTCCAAGCAGCTTGACATCGACAAGCATATCTTTGGTGATGCCGACAAGCTGGCAATCACCGCCGTCAGCCTGCAGGTAGGGACGAACCTCTTCAAGAGCTTTGATAACGCGGTCGTACAGCGGATCGGTATCAGGCAGATAATCTTTGGTGGTGTTCATATTCTTTGTTGTTTGGGTACAAAAAAATCCACACGGGGATAATCCCGCATGACCTAATATCAAATCTCACGAACAAAAAACAAAATGGTTTTCTGTTTTAGTCAAGGTTTCTCAACAGGAGTTCGAGCGCGTCGTGACTGTCAACAAGCACATCACGGGCCTTACTTCCATCAGCAGCGCCCACGATACCGCAACTTTCCAGCTGGTCCATAATCCGTGCCGCTCTGCTGAATCCCAGCTTGAGGCGGCGCTGAAGCAGCGAAACACTTCCCTGCTGGTGCATGACGACGAGATGCGCGGCGTCTTCAAACATGCTGTCCCTTCCGTCTGTGTCCTGCGCGATACCGTTCTGATAAGCGCCTCCTTTTTCTCTGACATCAGGCTGGGGAAGGTGATAGAAATTTTTCAATCCTGTCTGACTGCCGATAAACGAGGTGATCGACTCCACCTCGGCAGCAGAAATGTAGGGGCACTGAATGCGTTCTGATTTAGGCTGTGATGCCGACTGATAGAGCATGTCGCCATTCCCAAGCAGCTGCTCGGCTCCAGACCCGTCAAGAATGGTGCGTGAATCAACCTTGCTGGCAACCTGAAAAGCGATCCTTGCGGGAAAATTCGCCTTGATAATTCCGGTAATGACGTCAACGGAAGGACGTTGTGTCGCCACGATAAGATGGATACCTACCGCCCTTGCGAGCTGGGCGATCCTGGTTATCGGTTCCTCGACATCCTTTCCTGCGGTCATCATGAGATCGGCAAGTTCGTCGACGACCACGACAAGATAGGGCAGAGCTTCATCAGGAAGCTTTCGGTTTAAATCGGCAATATTGCGCACTCCGGCTTTTTCGAGCAGTTCGTAACGCATTTCCATCTCTTTCACGACCGACCGCAATGCGTATATCGCCTTTACCGGATCGGTTATAATCTGCTCGTCAAGTCCTTGAAACTTGACGAGGAAATGATTTTTAAGGTTCTGATAATGTAACAGCTCAACCCGTTTCGGATCAATGAGGACAAACTTGACCCTGTCGGGACTGCACGCGTAGAGAAGACTGGTCAGCATGACATTGATCCCGACCGACTTACCCGCACCGGTCGCTCCGGCAATCAGGAGATGCGGCATACTTGACAGGTCATCGAGACAGGCCTCGTTCGAGATGGTTTTACCGAGCACAACCGGAAGCGCCATCCGGTTGTTTTTGAATTTTTCAACCTGCAGAACGGAACGCATCCACACGGTTCTTGGCTTGCCGTGAGGAATTTCCACGCCCACCGCGTTTTTTCCGGGAATGGGCGCAATAATGCGGATACCTCTTGCCGCCATGGCCATCGCAAGATCGTTTTCCAGGGCAGTCACCCGGCTCACCTTGACATCGGGAGCCAGTTCAAGTTCAAAGAGCGTTACCCTCGGCCCGACGGTTGCGGATATTCGCACCACCTCGATTTTGTATATACCGAGCTTTTCAAGCAATCGCGTCTTGCTCTCCTCAAGAAGCGCTTCGTCAATATAGTCGTCCTCATCCCGAGCATGCCGAAGAATATCAACAGAAGGAAAACGATAGACCACCCGGTCTTTTGTTTTTACCTTGAGCTTTCGTTTGTCGAGGTCTGCCTCTTTTTCATGCACGCCCTCACGAATGGAAATCTGCGGTTCCTGTGTATCCGGCTCTTCTGCTTTCACCTCTTCAGCAGATACAACCGGCTGAAGCGCCATCTCTTCCGGGACGGCAGAATGCTGAGGCTCCTCCTCAGGAACTTCACTATCAGCAGGGTCTTCAGAAAGCGGCGCGGCAGGCTTGCGTTTACCAAGTCCCGCAAAGAGAGTTTTTGCGGCGGTGCCCACGGAACGCAGTTTCTCAAGGGGATTTTCAACAAAAACCCTGAGAGCGAAAAGAGATGCTGCCACACCAAGTACGGCGAGCAGAATCCATGCCCCGGTATACCCGATAACGGTAGAAAAAAACGCCGCGAGCATCCGTCCGACCGCTCCAGCCATGATATCGCCGAAAGGCGCTGTCGTCAAACCGAACATGGTTGCAATGTCGAGAGCGATAATGACGGCATAGAGCGTAAACAGCAATGGCTGCTTGAGGCTTCTCCCCAACACCAACGACCAGCTCCAGTAGATCGCCGCGAATCCGGGTATGATCGACACATACCCAAGGAAAGATCTGATAAACAATTCAGAAAGACGTGCGCCGAAAATGCCGAAAGGGTTGTGCAGTCCGACAGCAGCCTCCATGGCATTGCGCCCGAAAAACTCGTACCATTGCAACGGTTCAAGAACCGTCGCGTCATCAGCATGATAGAACAACAGTGCCCCTATATAAAAAAAGGCCACAATACCCAGCACAACACCCGCTATCTCTTTCTTTATCGTATCCCTGTTCATTACCCTCTCTTGTTCTGCATGTCGATGTTGTTCGTGCTAAGTGCTAAGATGAAGATAGTTGAAGCAGTGACTAGTGACGAGAATAAAATAGCTGGTTGGCTCAGTGGCTCAATAGCTAAATGGCTACTCAGCCTCCTAACACATAACACCTAATTCCTAACTCCCCCCACTCATTGCTCAGCACTCTTTCCCTCGCCCCTTCGCCCTTCTTAACTCTCGTCTCTTGTTTCTCTTTTCTCTCCCATCTCCACTCCTCCCCACTATCCATTATCCACTATCCACTATCCACTATCCATTATCCATTTCCCTCATCCCCCGTCTTCCATTATTCAATAGTCATTAGTCATTTGCTATTCCCTGCCGCCTTGACAAACGGCAACCTGGTAACCTCTCCCCTGTAGCGTTTGTTCCTGACTTCCAGAAAAACGGGTGTTCCGGGCTCCATCACTGCGCGGAGAACATGAGCGGTCCCGATGGGCTTGTGCAGTGTAGGCGACATGGTACCGCTGCAGACTGTCCCGACCTCATTGTCATCACGGTCATACAGCACATATCCCTGCCGGGGAATCGCACGTTCTTCCATAGAAAAACCGACAAGCGTCTTTTCTGGATGACGCGCTGCTTCTACACAGGCCTCCCTGCCGATGAACTCTCCTTTTTCCAGCTTCGTCACCCATCGAAGGCGTGTTTCCATCGGGTTGGTTTCTCCCGTTATCTCATGACCGTACAAAGGATAACCCATTTCAAGCCGCAATGTGTCCCGGGCCCCGAGCCCGACGGGCTGAATATCGAAAGCTTCGCCCTCTTTCATGATCGTTTTCCACAGGAGTTCGGCAGAGTGGTCAGGAACAGAAATTTCCACTCCTTTTTCGCCGGTATAACCGGTGCAGGCGACCATGATTTCTGTACCCTCAAAGTCCGTCCTGAGAAAATGAAAAGCCGGGAGTTGCTCACAGACTGAAGAGGCCAATACCCGTTGAAGAATATGCTTCGATTTTGGCCCCTGCAAAGCGATAAGCGAAAGGCTCTCCGAGTGATCTTCAATGGCTACTCCTTCAAAATCCTGACTATGCCCGCTGAGCCACTCAAAATCCTTCTGCCGGTTACCTGCGTTGACAACGATAAACCAGGTTTCATGATCTACCCTGTAGACAATCAGATCATCGACAATTCCTCCGTCAGGATAGAGCATCAATGTGTATTGCGCCTGACCGTTTTTCAGAACAGAAGCATCATTGGTCGTCATATGCTGCAGAAACTCCAGGGCACGATCGCCCCTGACATAGAAGCTCCCCATATGGGAGACATCAAAAAGTCCGGCTGAAGATCTGACGCACTGGTGCTCTGCCATAATTCCGGAATACTGGACCGGCATGAGGTAGCCGCAAAAATCGATAATTTTCGCTCCCGCTGCCTGATGCCAGGCATACAAGGCTGTTTTTTTCATATCTCCTACTACTTCTATGTTTGCCTGCGCCTCTGTTGAGCAGTCACTGAACATACCAAAGAATGCAAGGAACAAGGAACGACGCGCAGAGGCGGAAAGTTGACCCGTCGGATAAGATGTTCGCTGTAAGAAAATTCAGCATAACACCTTATATAGTATAAATTTGACAGCATAAAGCATTTATTGAAACGATCCACTCAGGCACAATAAACATAACAATATAGAAATACGGCAAAAAAAACAGCCACATTCCTGTCTGCCTCACACAGTCGTTTTCCTCCCCTCGTAATACTGTCGCCTGTCGCCCGGCGCCCTGTGCGATCTGCAACCCTCAGTCATCGAAGGGTTCTGCTTACCGTCTTTATCGTAACTCTTGTGCCGACCACGCCTCTGCTGCCAGCTTTAGCGCAACAAAACCGGCTGATGATTCGATCAGCCTGATATGCTACTACAAGGGAATGCACAGACGGGCAGTACGGTTAGTATTCATAAAGCGGTTTTCCATGAATCATTGAGAGCCCGTGAAAGATCCGGTAACCTATTACGCGATAGCGCTCTTTATCGCCTTCATCAATTCTCTTGCCTGCGGCCAGAGATTGCTTGATAAAAACAGCCTGTTCAGAGAAAAGCTTGTTTCAGTATTTCTCTATTGCCTCATGCTGATCATACTTTTTGCATTTCCAATGCTGTTCGGCATAAGAACGGTGTTGCTCGCGGCGGGACTTGCTGCAGGGTATCTGCACTTTTTCCATGACAGAAGCATACTGACACGATAACCGGCGAAAACGTCCGTCATAGCCTGTAGCAATCCGGACAGCCGATCACATGAACTCTATAGTCCGGACAGCCTTGTTGTTCCCGGGATTTTCATCTTCAAAATCATCAGGAGTCAGTTGCACCGATATGCTATAACGCCCCGGCACAGTACCGGAAATAATGGAGGATGAAAATGACAAACCGGTCTGCCCCGGTTCGAGTGATGTATTGCGGGAGGTACGCCCGGTATAGAGTTCGTTTCCGATTGCGTCGCTGACGGAGACATCAAGAGTGTATCGTCCGGTGGGGATAATGCCTCTGTTCTGGCAAAAAACATTCAGAACAAATACTTCTCCGGCTCTGGGAACAAGCGGCTTGATATCTATACCGGAGACAACGATATCTGCCATGGCACCTGATCGCTGCCAGTTATTTTCCCTTGGAAGCTCTTCAGGAGGAGGATCGGAGATCCGATAATCGTTCATAAGAAACACCAGTGAAAGCGCCAGCATCATCAACGCAAACAGCATTGTTCTGCGTCGTCGTCTCGAGCCTTGACTTTCAAGAAAAAGGATCACGGTATAGACAGAATGATAGCATTGGGTTCAGCCGGCCAACAGGCACAAGTGCAGGCAATACCTGCACAGCATCGGAAACATTCGCGGTAATGGCCTTTGCAACACATTGCCGTCCGGACAATGCATACGGTTATTTATTCCGGATTCTCAGCAGAATCAGAACTCTTTCCCGCGTCCTCCCATTCCACACCATTGTCGTCAAGCCAGTTACGTGCGGTCGGATCACCCAGAGCCGCCGCTTTTTTCAGATCGACAAGTTCCCCCTCTCTGTCCCCGATCCTTGAACGGATCAGAGCCCGGTTGATATAGGCTTCGGCATCTTTAGGATTCAGCTCGATAACCTTGTCGAAATCTGCCACCGCTTTATCAAACTCTTCAAAAAAACCGTAAATAAATCCCCGGTTATAGTATGCTTCGACATAGCCTGAGTCGATTTCTATGGCCTTGTTGAAATCCGCCAGAGCCTCCTGGAGCTCGCCCCTGTTACCGTAGACAAATCCGCGGTTGAGATATGATTCTGCAAATTCAGGGTCTTTTTCAACAGCTTTGGTAAAGTCTTCCAGCGCTCCTTCATAGTCTTCATTTTTCAGTTTCTCTATTCCGGAAGTGTTAAGATCCTTGGCGTTCGGGCCGCATGCGCTAACACCAAAGCAGAGTATCAGCAGAAAAAACGGAAAGACTCTTTTGTAATACATCATAATAATGTTAACCCTGAATTATTGTTGCAGGAAAGCTGCAAGAGTTTTCGACTTGTCATGAAAAATATAATCAACTCATAGCAAATACGAGAACCTGTGATCTTGCTCTTCTTCCAAGGGTACCGCTAAAACGTGTCATGAGCATCCGGAGAAACCCTTCTATCCGCTCAACGAAGTACGTGAAGCGCGGAATAAAATCAGAGAGTTACCCACAAAGTACTCCGCTATGCTGTTGATCCTCTATCACCTCGTAATGCAGAAAATTGAACGATCTTCACCGGCTTGCAGAGCTGCTTTTTGTCTCTCGACGCCCTGCCGCATTTCTCGCAGACATACCAGGGCCTGGCAACCACCTTGATACTATACCGAAGGTTTTTTTCAATCTCTTTACTCTTGAGCTTGCAGAGAGTCTTCATGCTCATCTCCGGACCCGTTCAATGGCCCCTGATCACGGAATTATCAAGTTCGTCAGGATTGTCCCTGCCTGGAGGAAAGTGCCCTTCAAGAATATCACCGCACCTGCCAATGGCGTCACATAGTGCCGACACGTGGCTTTTCTCCCTGATTCCCGCAACGATACCATCAGTTATTTCTTGCCAGACAGAAGGATCAACCTTAGCATTTATACCTTTGTCCCCCAGAACCCAGACACGGTGCTCGAAAAGCGATATGAAGATCAGAATACCGGTATGTTCCCGGGTGTTCCATACCCCTTTTTTATAAAATGCACCGAAAGCGGCATTTTCAACTTCCTCGCACATGTCCGATGCCGTGACAAAAAGACGTTTCAGAAAAAGGTTCCGTCTGATAATTTCATTGCATAACACAAATGAAGGCAGGAAAAATCCCAAAAAATTCCACATGGATTGCATATCCGTCGCTAGTGAAATCGAGATAGAGAGAAGAAATCCGGAGACAAGCCCGCCCAGAATGTTCGCCAGCGGATAGTTGTCGCTTGAAGCAACAACCATGACAACGATTTCTCCTGCGGTTCGTTTCTCCGCGGCACGGACCGCCTCCTCAATCAAGACGGTATCCTCATCGGAAATAAATGTGCAGACAGGATCGTTCATGCTTTTTTTGAATTCCGTCTTTGTATTCACCAGCTTCCGGAAGCGCCACCGCCACCGAAACCACCGCCGCCCCCGCTGAAACCACCGCCACCGAAACCGCCTCCGCCGAAGCCGCCGCGGCTGCCTCCATAAAAACCCCTCTCTCCGGGAGCTCCGGTAAATATCAAAGGACCGGAACCATGACCTCCCCCACCCCTTGGCACCTGACTGTAAAAATAGATAATCAGTATCAGAATGATAAGAACCGGAAGAAGCGATCCTTCGCTCTCTTCTGCGACAGCTTTTTCCTCCCCGACATACTCACCCTGAACGGCAGCGATCATCATATCGACACCGCGGACAAAACCTTCGTCAAAACGATTGTTTCTGAACAAAGGAACGATGTCATTATCGACTATTCTGCCCGCGACAAGATCGGTCAGTGACCCCTCCAATCCGTAGCCTGCTTCGATCCTTGCCTTGCGTTCTTTTTTTGCAACCAGCAGCAGGGCCCCGTTATCAATCGATTTCTGACCTATCCCCCACGCTTCGGCGACCCGAATGGAATACTCTTCGAGTGGGTCACCTTCAAGAGAATCGATGGTAAGCACGACGATCTGTGTCGACTCTGTCTCTTCGAGGCGGGCCAGCCGGTCATCAATCTCCTGCTCTACGGACTGAGAAATCATCGAAGCATAGTCGTTAACTCTACCGGTCAGTGCAGGAACTTCAAGAGCATAAAGCGGCAGTGGCACAGAAAGCTGCAGCAGGAAACACAACCCGCTGAAGACTGCAGCCAGCCATATCCGGCTTTTCAGAATACTCCGCACCCTCAGAATTCAACCTGCGGGACCTGTTGAGAACTTGCATCGCCCTTGAAATACTCTTTGGGCTTTAAATGAAGAACAATGCCGTTGGTCAGGGAGTTTGGAAACATCCTGATCGAAAAGTTGAACGTCTCTACCGCTCCGTTGTATCGCTGTCGAGCTACACTGACCCTGTTTTCGGTACCCTCCAGCTGATTCTGAAGATCCCTGAAGTTCTGGTTGGCTTTCAGCTCGGGATACCTCTCGACAACGACCATGAGACGGGAAAGCATGGACGAAAGCTCGCCCTGCGCGCTCTGAAATTTCGCCATCGCAGCCGGATCACTGAGCATTTCAGGAGTAAGCTGAACTGATGAGGCTTTTGAGCGGGCCTCAATAACCCTGGTGAGTGTTTCCTGTTCAAAATCAGCTGCACCCTTTACGGTTGAAACAAGGTTTGGAACCAGATCAGCTCTTCGCTGTAACTGTGATTCAAGATCACCCCATGACTTATTGACCGCTTCTTCGTTCTGCTGCATGGTGTTATAGCCGCAACCGGTGAACATGCCGGTTATAAGGACTAACATAATAACTCTGAATAAACCGGATTTCATGAACGTGCTCCTTGCGTTTATGAACATTTCAGTTGATCGTGTGCTGAAACCTGAGACCAAGCTGGGGGATAACGTGTAAGAAGATACGGATTTCTTGTCAACCACCGAAAAACCGCAAAAAAATCCCACAGAAACCTTTTCTGGTTTTATCTGAAATAATTTCATATACTACTTCTTTTATACATCCAACAATCATGATTGCACGTATACTGCTTTTCATAGTGCCTCTCTTCTTCACTGCCGGGACCGTGCTCGGCAGTTTTGAACACAGCGGCCCGGACGCAAGAGTCGAAGCGATGGGAGGAGCCGGGTGCGCGCTGGAAAACGATCCGTTCAGCACGTTCTACAATCCTGCGTCGAGAGGCGGAATCGATGCCTGGTCAGCGGGAATCTCCTACACCAGACCGTTCGGAAACAGCACCCTTGACAGCTTTTACGCGTCAGTGTCAACCAGTGACCTGCCGTTTGACAGAAATGGAAATGCCGGGATTTCATACCACTATTTCGGCTCATCCCTCTACAGCGAAACAAGCACCTTCTTTACCTACTCGACCAGGGTAGCAGGCCCGGTACGAGCAGGAATTTCAGCCGGTCTCCTTGAAAGAGACAGCGGTGAAAACAATCCTGTTTCCTCCCTCGGCATCAATCTCGGCGCCATTGCAGCCCTTTCTCCCTCACTGGACGCAGGTATCGCTTTTTTCAATGTGAACCGGCCAGAGACAGGAGAGGGAGGAGAGCAAGCTCCCCTGACCTCCTTTATCGGCGCGTCCTACAGAACGGCTGAGGACATCATACTGAGCGCTGCGGCAGAAAAGCAGGAAAACAGATCTTTCAGGCTCCGTTCCGGCGGTGAAGTACGTGTTGCTTCTTTTCTCTTTCTGAGAGCGGGGTTTACAACAGATCCTTCAACGTTTTCAGGGGGGGCCGGGTTCAGATACAAAGGCTTTCAAGGCGACATAAGCCTGAAGCGACACCCTGAACTGGGAGCCGGCACATGGTATACCATGAAGGCGTTCTTCTGAAAAAACATGAAGGAGCTTCGTTCAGCTACTGAGACGCTCGACGGAAAAAACCCCCTGTACTTTCTTGATTTTATCAATAAGCGCCTTGAGACGGGATATATTCCGAACGTAGATCATCACTGTCCCGATGAACATGCCGTCTCTGGCATGGAGAGAGATACTGCGAATATTGATGTCTGATTTTGAGAGAACAGCGGTTATATGGTTGGTAATACCCATCCTGTCCTCCCCGATCACCTTGACTCCCGCGAGAAATTCCGTTTCAACTTTTCTGTTCCATGCGACACTGACGACGCGCTCACTTTTGAGCAGGCTCTCGTTGCTGACATTCACACAGTTTTTTCTATGAATCTTCGCGACGCCCTCTCTGGTCACAAAACCGATGATATCGTCACCGGGTACCGGCTTGCAGCATTTGGCATAGGAGTAAGCGATATTGGGCAATCCCTCGATAATAACCTCATCTTTCCCGAAAAGCTCCCCCTCTCTTCCCTTTCGTGCCTGTTCAGCGAACGTATCGAAACCCAATCCGTCATCGTCATTTTTTTCAGCCGTGAAAGGCGGATGCTCCTGTTCCGCGAGGCTCTGGATCACTTTTTGACCGTCGATCTGCTGATTTGCCAACGCGCTGAAGAAATCAGCAGGAGTCTTGATACCGTATTTTCTGACCTGCTTGATAATATCGTTTTCCGTCAGAAGCTTTTTCGTACTGGAGAGCATCTTGTCCCACATGTTGCGCCCTTTTTCAATCTGAATACGGCGTTCCTCGTTTATGGCAGAGCGAATCTTGATGCGCGCGCGATGGGTCTTGACCGTCTTCAGCCAGTCAACTTTCGGTTTCTGGTTTTTCGAGATAATGATCTCGACCCGATCGCCGGATTTCAGCTCAGAGTTCAGACGGACAATCTTTCCGTTCACTTTGGCGCCGATACACCCGTTACCGATCTCTGTATGAATCGCGTATGCGAAATCAATCGGCGTTGATCCTGCGGGAAGCGTTTTCATATCACCTTTCGGTGTAAAAATATAGATCTCTTCATGATAAAGGTTCAGCTTGAAGCCTTCCATAAATGAAGCTGCTGAATCGGCATCATTGATAAGATCACGTGCCCACTTCAGGAAGGTATCAATACTTGCATCGTCCTTGGACACCTTCTCTTTATACCTCCAATGGGCAGCAACTCCGAACTCGGCAAATTCATGCATCCTTCTCGTTCTCAGCTGTACTTCGATCACTCTTCCTTTGGGCCCCAGTATCGCTGAATGAAGCGACTGATAGCCATTGTGTTTCGGTATGGAAATATAGTCCTTGAAGTGCTGAGGAAGTGGAGGATACTTCTGGGTAATATAGCCGTAAGCCGCGAAACAGTCCGAAATCCGCTCGGTATCGATAATTATCCTGATACCGTACAGATCATGTATATCCTCGAACTTCTTGTTTTTGTTGCGCATCTTGTTGTAGATGGAAAACAGATGTTTGGCCCTGCCCTGAACTTCTATCCTGAACCCCTGCTTTTCAAGATCCCGCTTGATCGGCACAATCATCTTGTCGAGATATGCTATGCGCTCCCCCCTGCTGAGGTGCACTTTCTTCTGTACCTTCTCGAACATATCCGGATCGATGTATTTGAAGGCAAGATTCTCAAGCTCGATCTTCATCTTTCCAAGACCGAAACGGTGAGCAAGAGGCGCATAGATGTCTCTCGTTTCGAGCGCGATCTTCAGGCGGCGATGCTCGGGAAGCGCGTCGAGGGTTCTCATATTGTGCAGACGGTCACAGAACTTTATCAGAATAACCCGCACATCTTTTACCACAGAGAGCAGCATCTTGCGAAAACCTTCAGCCTGGGTGATCTCCCGGTTGATCATGATCCCGGATATCTTGGTCAGGCCTTCCACGATATCCGACACTTCACTTCCCAGCTCGGCAGTAAGATCCTCATAGGTATACTCGCTGTCTTCAATAACATCATGCAACAGAGCGGCAGCAACCGAGACTCCGTCAAGAGGAAGTTCGGTCAGCATGATCTTGGCAACTTCAACGGGATGATAGAAAAACGGCTCCCCGGAAGCGCGTTTTTCACCTTCGTGCGCCCGATAACACAGAAAAAATGCCCTCTGGATCAGGGATTCGTCGAAATCCCTGAGATTCTGGCGGGCAAGCCGCAGGATCTCATGCATTTTCTCATACTGCTCTTTTTCTATCTGTGCTAACATATACAGCTGGAATATTGAATGTTACAGATAACGTTTCGCCGGTTAATGCGCTTCATGATCTTGTTGTTCTGCCTTATACAGTATAGTAACGAGTGACGAGAGCAAGTCAAAAGGAAAAGTGATTTGTGAAGATAGTTGCAGCAGTGACAAGTAACGAGTGACGAGAAAAAAACAAACTCGCTGGTTGGCTGGATAGCTCAATGGCTCAATAGCTGGATAGCTTAATAGCTAAATGGCAACTCAGCCCCCCAACACATAGCACCTAACACTCCCCACTCTCCCCGTCTTCCACTATTCATTATTCAATAGTCATTAGTCATTCGACATTTGCCCCACTCCCCAACTCCTCAATCTTCAATCTTCAATCTTCAATCTTCAATCAAAAATCAAAAATCAAAAATCAAAAATCAAAAATCAAAAATCCCCCATCTCCCCGTCTTCCATTATTCAATAGTAAATAATCATTAGGCATTCGACATTAATCATTTGCCCTCCTTCTCATCAATTCAACAACTCAACTCTTCTCAATTTTATCTTCGACCTAACACATAGCACCTAACGCCTAACACATCCCACACTCCACACTCATCGCTCATTGCTCAGCACTCTTTCCCTCGCCCTTTCGCCCTTCTCAACTCTCGTCTCTTGCTTCTCTTTTCTTTCCCATCTCCAGTCCTCCCCACTATCCACTATCCATTATCCACTATCCACTATCCACTATCCATTCCCCCTTCGCTCTCTCGTTTTTCCTCCGCGGCATCCTCCAGTTTTGTGACTTCGTCCCGAAGATATGCCGCTTTTTCATA
>Ga0180433_10002062_pt1 | contig 32158 bp, 26 predicted proteins | sample SS_ome_8_FD_132980 | JGI IMG/M metagenome (GOLD analysis project Ga0180433, IMG submission 132980) | Hypersaline lake sediment archaeal communities from the Salton Sea, California, USA - SS_1_D_1 metaG | ecosystem: Environmental > Aquatic > Non-marine Saline and Alkaline > Hypersaline >...
CCCACCTCATTGGTCGTCACATCATTTGCTGAGAGGATTCGTGCGCGGTTAAATTGTTCTGAAAGCGTGCGAAGTTCACTCTGAAGGCGGTCTCGTCTTTCTAGGGCTGCTTTAAATTCAGCATTCTCCCTTAGATCACCAAGTGCACGGGCGGCTTCAATTTCTTTAGCATTATCCACTGTTTCCGAAGTAGAAATTTCCTTGATTCGCTCTTTGATTTTTCGGTAGCCTTCTTGCGTTGTCCAGATGACATCGCCCTCATCTTCTGCCTCTATTTCATATTTTTTCCCAAGTTTTGCAAGGGAAGGATGAACGACTTCAGCAAGAGAATGAAAGATTTTAATGTCATGTTCAGTAAAGCTCTGACATTTTGTTGCCAGAAGGAGAAATTCTTGAACAGCTTCTTTTGAGGCACTCTTGTAGATTTTGCGAACGTTGTTATACCGCTGGGTGGTTAAAAATGTCAGAATTTTTTTAATCAAGTCGCGATATCCTGTGGATTGCTCCAAGCTGCTAAGTAAAATCAAAAGAGCTTCAAAAAAGAGATTTTTCCCTTCCTGATCTGATAGGGGAAGAGTGGAGCTTTTCATAATCTTCTGGAAGTACCACAGGAGCACTTGAGGGTAGCGAGTGGGGAAGGTAAGAAGCTCCTGAAGTTTCACCTTAACCTCAGCTTCTTTTTTTACCTTTAGAAGTTCGGTCAGGATATAATCTCTTAAGGGGTTTTGATCGACCATCAACAAAAGGTTTAAAAAGAATATGGGCCAGTCTTCGCGTAGTTTGCGAACTTCTATGAGAGCCCGTTTTTTAAAGGCGACGATCTCAATATCTTTGATAACATCTTCGGGAGATGTAAAGCGCGTAATCAGTTCTTTTGTTGGCGCGTAGGACTTGCCTTCACTCAGGTCTTCCATGAAAAAATGAAGTTGTAGTTCCTGGGCGTCAGAAATCTCTGCAATAGACAAAGCTTCTTTCAGTTTATCTTCTAAGTTCTTTCGAAATTCCTCATTCTTGATTGTTTGAGGAAAGTCTCGAAGAAAAGAGTAAACCATTTGGATAAGAGCAGCAGCATCGGGTTTTTTCTCCAAAGCTTTTTGAAGGCGATCTTCGTGCGTTACTTCAGTTTCTCGAAGCTTAAAGGGCTTCCGAATATCCTCGGGGGTTTCAACCATTGTATCTTTTTTGATTTTAGCTCGAGCGGTCTGCCACCAACGTGCCCACTCTTCTGCAGGGATCACGAGTTCACACAGCTCATCCTTAATTTCTGCTGCTGTCGAAGGGCCCAAATCACGAAGCATACAATGAATAACCTCAACGGGATTTTTCTTTAAACGTTCCTCTAGCTCATCAGGATTCCCAAAGCGAAGCGCAAGGAAGTGCTCATCAGAGATAGGTAAGAGGGTTTTAAATGCATTGCTAAATGAAAGGTCCTTTGTCCCTCCGACGTAATCAAACTCAATTGAGAGCTGCTCCCTTAGAAAAGAAAGATCCATGATCTCCCCAACTCCCCACCCACCAGTGTGGAATACAAAATTTCCCTTCTTCATGTGCGTTAAGAGTTCATAATTACTAATGGCACCCTGAAAAGTTTTCATTTCGCGCAGCCCAATAAGTCGAATCTTATCATTGAAATAAGGATCCTCGGCGTTATGCTGCCTAAGATACTCAAAGGCAAGATTTCCAAGTTCTGGTGAGTCTGTTGTTTGAAGATCGAAAATCAATTTGATGACTTCATGCCCTAGATCAGTTTCTTTGATTGTTCCCCAAAGATGCAGAGCTTTTTCAACATGGCGTCCAAAAGGGGTGGCCAGCTCAGAATTTTTCACACTTATGAGGGTGCGCTTAAGCTCCTCTCCATCAATCTCATCTCCCATGCAATACTCCTCCCAAAGTGTAAGGAAAGAAGGGTAATCATGATTCTTTAGGTGTTTCTGAAATTGATCTAAATAACTCATCGACATAAATTGGGAATCCTCTTCACTGCGTTAAGAAAGAGTATAAAAATTTAGCTAATTAACTTCAATTCAGAACTCATACTGCCTATAAGAAGGTGAATCAAAATTGTGTTTTTGGCGTCACTTATAAAATTTTGTTAGCAGAAACAGATGGATTTGATTAAGATGTGTTTACATGAAGATCAAGATTAAAAAAGGTTTAGATATTCCTCTTCCTGGTCAGCCGAAAGGAGAAGTTCAGTCTATTCCTTTTCCTAATCAGCTGGCTCTTGACCTCAGCCCTTTTGAAACAACTCTTTTCAAACTGAATAAGAAAGAGGGGAACTCTGTTAGAGTTGGAGAACCTCTTGCCTATGATAAAAAGTGTCCAGAGCGGCTTTTTGTCTCTCCTGCATCTGGGGTAATCAAAGAGATCGTTAGAGGGTTAAAGCGGCGACTCCTTTCTGTGGTTATTGAAACTGATCACAAGCAGAGCGTTTTCGAGGGAAAAAAAGAGACGTTATTCGAGGCAGGGCTTGCTCCACATATCCGAGTGCGCCCAGGGCTTCGCATTGCCCACCCCGATCAAAAGCCTGAAGCAATCTTTGTAAAGGCAATTGAATCAGCTCCCTTTGCCCCATCGCCCGAGATCCAACTCGAAGGATATGAAGATTTCTTTAGAGAAGGAATCAAAGAGCTTAAGAAGTCTGCTCCAGTTCACCTAGTTTGTAGAGAGGGGAGCGCTGCATTCTCCAACTTTGATGCACAGGTGCATACTGCCTCAGGTCCTCATCCTATCGGTAACCACTCGGTTCACATTGCTGCGATCCACCCCATTACCATGAATGATCAAGTTATATGGACGCTCAACATTGTGGATGTCATTGCTATCGGCAGATGGAAAATCGAAGGGGCTTATCATACAGAGCGGGTCATAAGTGTTGCTGGAGACAGGGGAGGGTTTTACCGGGTCCACGCAGGGACTCCTCTTGCGGGCCTTATAGAGGGGGACCGGATCATCTCAGGAGATCCACTTACAGGCGTAGAGGTGGGGCCAGAAGGTCATCTAGGTTTTTACCATCATACTATTTGTGCCCTTCTAGAGCCCAAAGAAAAACGAGAGTTTCTGCATTTTTTAAAACTCAGTCGCAAGGGTTATACTGCTTCTAAAGCCTATCTATTTCGCCGTAAGACAGCAACTCTTTCTACACTCATGCATGGAGAAGAAAGAGCTTTTGTTGATGGCGCTATTTATGATCGTGTGATGCCCCTTCCTATAGAAACAATGCTGCTTGTAAAGATGCTTTTGACTCAGGAGTATGAAAAGGGAGAAGCTTTGGGTTTATTGGGTGTTCACCCAGAAGATTTTGCCCTTCCAGCTTACCTTTGTCCCTCTAAAATTGAGATGACAGAGATCGTGAAGGAAGGGCTGAAAGCTTACGCTCTGCAATATCTTGACGATTAGACTTTGATATCCGAAGAAAGCTGACTAAACTCTTTTTCTTGAGATTCGATTGCTTGTGCAGTAATCATTCTTAGGTGCTCAAGATACAGTTCTTTTCGATCTGCCTCTTTGTTATCACTTGTTGCCATTTTTAGAAGAGTAGCTTGATCAATTTCGTTGGTTTCAACATCACCATTGATTTCCATAATAATACCTCAAAATTTTTGTATTTGTTTTCTAAAATTCTTGTCTCTAATTAATTGCCGAATGATAAGAAAAAACGGATTTTTATTAAAGAGTTAAAAATATTATTTGTCAATTCATATTAATCTTGATTTTATCTTCAATAATTGCGAAATTAAATAACTTTTAAACCAACATGTTTTTTACCTTTGAAAGGTTTGTGCCGTCTTTTTCTTATGTTCCTCACATTCTCTCTCTTTGCTGAAGAGGAGCTCTCTCTGCTGTTTAGAGACCTTAATCTAGTTAAGGAGGTCAATGAGGAAATTAATGACCGCCTCCCCTATCATTATAATTATTCCTTGATGGGAGGGTACTTTTCGATGCCTTCTGCCCGAATGAACGAAGTAGGGACTGCTGCGGTAGGATTTGCTTACGTGCCCCCATATAGAAATTATGCTGCCACGATTCAAGCTCTTGAACGTTTGGAGTTTGGGGTGAGTTACACCACCTATATAGGGGTCCCGGATCCCGCCATGGGAGATCTGGGGTTTGGAGATTTTACGGATCGAGGTGCAAATGTTAAAATTGCCATGCTTAAGAAGGAAGATGGCTTTCCGTACTTTCCTGAAATTTCAGTGGGAATGGAGGATTTTTATGGAACCAAACGATTTCATGCTTTCTATGTTGTGGCAACAAAGGAATTTCTTGACTACAACTTTGAGGCAACTGTTGGTTGGGGAAAGGGGCGAATAAAAGGATGGTTTGGGGGCGTTGGATGGACGCCCTTTCGCAGAAGTTGGATCCCAGGAATCAATCGTCTCTCGCTTCTTGCTGAATGGGACGCAACTGATTATGAAAATCATTTTCACGAACATCCTGAAGGAAGAGGGGTGAAGTCTCGCGTTAATGTTGGGCTTACGACAACGTTTTTTGATGCATTGCAACTCAGTGTGAGTTCTATTCGAGGCGAAAAGGTGGCTGCTTCGGCGTCGCTTAATTATAACCTAGGGGACACAAGAGGGTTCTTTCCTAAAGTGGACAATCCTTCTATTTACCGGACCCCTCTTGATACAGAGCCGTTGGGATACCTCCGTTCGGAAAGAGAGCTTTCTTGTGAACTTGCTCTTGCTTTTGCAGGGCAAAACCTTAATGTCTATCGGGTTTACATCACTACTAACAAGGAATCTGGACGCTCTCTTTGGATTAAAATGATCAACATTCGGTACCGTGAAGAGCGGGATCTTAAACATCGGATCGAGTCAGTTTTAGCTGCACTAACACCCTCGAACATCGATTCAGTAACCGTTGTGATTGAGGCTGATGGGATTCCTACGCATGAATACCGATTCCGTACGGTTGATCTAGAAAAATTAAGAGAAGGGGTGATTGGAAACTTTGAGTTTCAAACTTTATCGCCAATGAGAGAACCAACACCACCACCTAACTCATACGAAGGATCACTTCTGTATCATCGATCAAAAGGGATTTGGACCTTTACTGTCCGTCCTCGCCTTTTAACCTTTTTTGGAAGTGCAACAGGGAAGTTTAAATATAGTGCTGGTATTGTTGCAGGGCCTGAAGGATATCTCTTTGATCAACTTTACTATAAAATTCAGGGTGCCTACAACATCAAGTCAAGCATCTCAGATGTGGGGGATATGGACATGCTTAATCCCTCTCAAATCCTCAATGTCCGATCCGATAGCGTGAAGTACTTTCAGACAAACTCAGTCGCCCTTGAACAGGCTTATATCCAACGAGGATTTTACATTAATAAGGGGTGGTATGGGCGGTTTTCAACAGGATACTTTGAGCCTGCCTATGGAGGGCTTGCAGCTGAGTTTCTTTATTATCCCGTTGGATCAAATTGGGCGATTGGGGTTGAAGCTGCAGGAGTTCTTAAACGCAATTACCATGGTCTTGGGTTTACAAATAAGATCAGGAAGTTTGACGGGTTTAACCCTGAATTTGTACACTTTATTGGGTTTCAATACTTTCTTGATCTATACTATGACATCAAACCACTGCAAATCGATTTGAAGGTAAGTGTTGGAAAGTTTTTAGCTCGTGATGTTGGTGCGCGCTTCGAATTGGGACGCTACTTTCCTAGTGGATTCCGCTTTTCAGTTTGGTACGCAATGACAAGTGCCTACGATATCGTAAACTGGAGTCGCTATCGGGATAAAGGAATCGCATTTGTGATCCCTCTGGACTTTTTTCTGAAGAAAAGCAGCAGAACCTTTGTTCCTTATGCCCTTTCGGTTTGGCTCCGCGATACTGGAGCAAGGGCTGCTACAGGGAAAAGACTCTATCCGACACTGCAGAAAGAGAGAGAATCCCCTCCGTATTAAGAGATGTCAAGCACCTTTACATCGAACTTTAGTGTCTTTCCTGCAAGAGGATGGTTAAAGTCTAGCACCACCTGCTCTCCGTCTAAACTGTCGACACGGATCAACATTTCCCCAAATTGCTCATCAGAAACAACCAAGAGAGCTCCTTCAAACCGGAGATCTTCGGGAATCAGCTTGGCTTCAACCTTCTTATATGCGTGAGGATTAATATCCCCGTAAGCACTGTCTGGGTTTAGAGTGACCTTCTTACTATCTCCGACTTCAAGCCCTCTTAGGGCCTCCTCAAGAGCAGGCAAAATCTGGTGTGATCCAAAAAGGAACACAAGAGGATCCTTCCCTATGTTAGTATCGATCTGTGTGTTGTCGTCTGAAAACACACTATACTCGATAGCTACTTGCTTCCCATTTTCAATCATGATGGTTCCCCCCAGTTGATTTTGTCATGTAGAGATGGACCTCGCGAGTGAAAGCGCGCAGTCCCTTACTTGATAGTGTCACAGATGATTAATTTAGTAAAGCAAGGACCTGAGGTGCTGCGTAGGTGAAAATAAAGTCAGCGCCTGCGCGTTTTATTGAGATAAGCGACTCATAGAGAGTTTGCTCTGCATTGAGGTATCCTTTTTCAGCCGCTGCCATCACCATCGCATATTCTCCACTAACATGATAAGCTCCAACAGGGAGAGAGGTTTTTTTCTTGATCTCCATTAAAACATCGAGATAGGGAAGCGCAGGTTTAACCATTAGCATATCTGCGCCTTCCTCTTCGTCTAGAAGAGCTTCGCGCAGGGCCTCACGCCGATTTGCTGGGTTCATCTGGTAGGTTTTTTTGTCTCCAAAAGATAAACTTGTTCCGATCGCCTTGCGAAAGGGGCCATAAAATGCTGAAGCATACTTAGCTGTGTATGAGAGAATTCCTACTTGATCATCTAGAGCGTTTCGAATGACTCCAACGCGACCATCCATCATATCACTTGGCGCTACGATATCGCACCCTGCCTCTGAATAACAGACTGCCTGTTTAACTAGAGCTTCCAAGGTTAAGTCATTATCAATTAGATTGTTGTTAATGATTCCATCATGCCCATGAGATGTAAAGGGATCGAGAGCCACATCTGCGATTACACACAAGCTAGGAATCTCTTTCTTAAGGGCTTGAATCGCTCGAGTGATTAAAGAGTCTGGATTCCACCCTTCGCTTCCTTCTTCATCCCTTAACAAGGGATCAACTGCCGGGAATAGGGCAACTGCTGGGATTCCCTGGGCATGGAGAATCTCCGCCTCCTTTGTTAGGAGGTCTATTGAAAGACGGTGGATCCCTGGCATTGATTCAATAGGTTCCCTAGTTTTAGTTCCTTCAACTATGAAGAATGGAACAATTAGGTCTGAAGCACACAGGATCGTTTCAGTGCTCAAGGCACGGATTGCAGCAGACGCTCTGTTTCTGCGGGGCCTTTTTGCAATGCTGTACTTTGTCTGTGTGACCATTCTTCGAAGTCTAGCATTCCAACAATAGTTTGGCCAATAGAAAGCGAGGATGTTGCAGCAGGAGAAGGTGCATTAAGAACATGGAGCGAATGCTCATCTTGCAAGATGAGAAAATCATCAACCAACTTTCCATCAGGGCGAACAGCTTGTGCACGAACACCGCTCCCACCACCTATTAGATCCTCTGCTTGAATTTCAGGAACAAGCCTCTGTAGACTTTTTGTGAATGCTTTTTTACTCATTGAGCGATACATTTCATACATTCCTGTTTTCCAATATTTCATGCTGAGCTTCCAAAAACCAGGATATGACATTGTTTCTGCAAATTCATGCATCACAAAATTTGACTTTGTATATCCTTCTCGAGCTGTTGCAAGAACAGCATTAGGTCCAGCCTCCACTCTTCCATCAATCATACGCGTGAGGTGGACCCCCAAAAAAGGAAGTTTAGGATTTGGAACTGGATAGATCAAGCCCTTGACCAGGGAATCCTTTTTTAGCATATAGTACTCTCCTCGAAAGGGGAGAATTTGACAAGAGATCTTTCTATCAGGGAGAGCTATTCTGGCAATTCTATCAGAATAAAGCCCTGCGCAGTTAATCACAAAATCGCACCTTTCAGTTTTTTGACTTGTTTCGATAATCCACCGGGGAAAAGAAAAGTGGAGGTGTTCCACCCGTTCATCCGTTCGACTGACCCCACCTTTTTTCTCGAAGTCTTTTGCAAGGGCCATAGCAACCTGCTTGTAGTCGATAATTTGACACTCTGGAACAAGGAGTGCCCTAAGGCCTACGGCGTGGGGTTCAACCTCTTTAAGTTCCTCAGATGAGATTTCTTCGACCTTGACACCGTTGGCGTCCCCCCGTCGTTTGAGTTCTTTAAGTGTCGGAAGTTCCTTTTCCTGCGTTGCAATCAAAACTTTTTTGCACCGCTCATAGGGAACGTCATGTTTATTGCAAAACTCTAGAAGTTTCTTCTTACCGTCCACGCAGTTCTTTGCTTTCAGGGACCCCGGTTTGTAGTAGATCCCGGAGTGGACCACTCCACTATTGTTTCCGGTTTGATGAGCAGCTAGCGTTGATTCTTTTTCTAAAAGTGTTATTTTGAAATTCGGAAACTTTTCTATTAGGGCGTGAGCCGTGGCGAGTCCGACAATTCCACCACCTATAATTACGATCTTCATATTTTACCTTTTGCCGAGTTGCTATCCATCTCCATCTAGCACCTCCGGTGCAAAATGTGGGTTTTGAAAAAGGTTACCAAAAAAAGGAGAAAAAGATAGACTCTTTTCTTTTGGATACGTGCAACCTTGGAGCTCCCGCATGTTGAATGATTATGAAGAATTTAGTGAATCACAGCTAAAAATCATCAAGAGATATGTGACGAGTACATCCAGTCATATCTTCTGTCTCCGTAACCTTCCAGAGGTTATTAAAGGCGCTCTTTTTTCTCGCTACTCAAGATCGAGTCTAGGTTTACGTTCTCTTCTTTTAAAAGAATTTATTTTGAATGAAGAGACGGAGTTTTCGACTATTTCTGGTCAAAGAGAGGCTGAAGTTGACAGCGAGCTTGAAGATCAGAGCATAGCAATTAAGAAAGCGCAAAACTTTTATGACCGTATCCTTGATGGATATGGAGATGACTCTATTGGAGAACTTGGAGGAGCGCATCTTGCCATTGAAAATGTTTCGATGATTGCTGCAAAAATTATTGAAGACTCTCGACTTGGGGGATCTCCTCTGGAAAAATCGACACGTTACATCTATTTTGATCAGAAATACGAAGGGGAGTATCTATTTTATAGAGAACCTATTTTGATGACTTCAGCCTACCGTGATCGCTTTGTCGATATGTGTAACCATCTCTTTGAAACTTATGGCAAGCTAATCCCTCCGTTAACAGAGCAGATGGAAAAAGAATTTCCTAAAGAGCACGATGTTTCCAAAGTGGCTTATACTGCAGCCTTAAGAGCTAAAGTGCTTGATTGTTTGAGAGGACTTCTTCCTGCGAGTGCTCTGACAAATATGGGTGTTTATGGGAATGGGCGTTTCTTCGAAACACTCATTCAAAAGCTCAACTGTCACAACTTAACCGAACTTCAGGAAGTTGCCAGAACCTCTCATCAAGAACTCTCAAAGGTAATCCCTTCTTTTGTCCGACGGGCTGATCTGAGCCACAAGCACCAAAATACATACGCTGAATTTCATGAAAAGATGAATGACGAAATTGCCATGATGCGGGACCAGTATACTGGTTCGATCCAGCCCTTAGACCAGCCAATGGTTCGTCTTGTAAACTTTGATCAGGAGAGTCCTATTAAAGTTGCGGCTGCCTTGCTATTTAATCAGTCTGACTGTGGTTTGATGGAGCTTCAGGAGATGTGCAAAAAGCTTTCAAAAGAGGATCTGTCTCGAATTTTTGATGCCGCTTCTGCTTTTAGACAAAACCGTCGTCATAAATCTCCTAGGGCTTTAGAGCATGCAGAGTTTACTTTCGAGATTGTTGCTGATTATGGAATCTATCGCGATCTTCAGCGGCATCGTACGCTTACTCAAGAACGACAACTTCTTACCTGCAACCATGGCTATTATGTTCCTAAAGAAATCCTCGGTACTGAAATGGAAAAAGACTACCGAGAAGCAATGGAAAGGGCAAAAGAAGTTTATGATGAGATTTCTGGGGAACTTCCCGAAGAAGCGCAATACGCAGTTCCGATGGCTTATAATATCCATTGGTATTTTCATATTAACCTGCGCGCTTTGCAGTGGATGTGTGAACTCAGATCCTCTCCTGCGGGACATCCCATGTATCGCTATGTTGCTCAGGAAATGGCAAAGCAAGTTTCTCACACCTTTCCAGAATACGAACGCTTTTTTAAATTTGTTGACTACGACGGATACGAACTGGGCCGCTTAGGTCATGAGATTCGCACTGTAGAAAAAATGAAGTCGACATAATGGGGAAACAGAAAGGAAGCGTCTTTGGAGGGACTCTTCTGATCACTGGTAGTTGTATCGGTGCAGGGATGCTTGGTCTACCAATTCTTACTGGAATTCCAGGTTTTCTTCCTTCATTTCTCATGTTCTTTATTGCCTGGGCTTTTATGCTTACAACAGCGCTTCTCATGGTTGAGATCATAGGATGGTTTAAAAAACCAGTTAACCTTATCTCTATGGTTGAGAAAACCTTAGGGCCTATGGGAAAAGTTCTATGCTGGTTTCTCTACCTGTTTTTGTTTTATGCGCTTCTTGTGGCTTACATCTCAGCTAGCGGAAATCACTTTTCACTCTTTATGAGTAATACCCTTAATCTATCACTTCCTAACTGGGCGGGATCCCTCTTCTTTGTCATTATTTTTGGGTGGATTGTCTATCTTGGAACGAAACCAGTTGACCATGTCAATCGCTATCTCATGATTGGGAAGGTTTTATCCTTTGTTCTCCTTGTGTTTCTTGGAGTTCAATTCATTGTTCCTCGACTTCTTCTCCACTGGGAACCAAAGTATGCTCTTTATACCTTCCCCATTCTCATTATTTCCTTTGGGTTCCACAATATGATTCCTGTTCTTATGAAATATATGGATATGGATCGGAAAAGAGTGCGCAAATCAATCTATGCAGGGTCTCTCTTTACCTTTGTCATTTACCTCATCTGGGAAGTTGTTGCTCTTGGTATTCTTCCATTCAATGAAGTGCTCCATAGCTTTAAGATAGATGTTGATGCTGCTCAAGCCATACGTACTTACCTAGGATCCCATCTTGTTGGTTATATCGCACAAAGTTTGGCGTTTTTTGCGATCCTTACCTCATTCCTTGCGCAAGCGCTTAGCCTTACAAACTTTCTCAGTGATGGTTTCAAAATCAAACATAAGGAACGCGAAAATATTGGGATGTGCCTTCTTGCACTCATTCCACCCCTCCTGTTCTCTCTTGCTTTCCCAGACCTTTTTTTCAAAGCCCTCAATTTTGCTGGTGGGATCTGTGCTGTAGTTCTTTTTGGAATTTTTCCCGCTCTAATGGCCTGGATCGGTCGCTATCAACAAAAGCATCTCCTGAAAGACCGTGTTCCGGGTGGACGCTCTCTACTTATCGTGATCCTCCTCATTGCCGTCCTTATCTTCTTTGACCAGCTCACTAATATGCTCAACTTCCACCTCTTCCCTAAACCCTAGATAGAAAATATGAAAAAACTTTTACTGATATTTTTTTGTATTGTAGTTATTCACTCTTACGCAAGTGAAAAATATATTCTAACCCTGCCAAAATCGGGAACCTACCTTCTGAAAAAGATATTCAATGACTTAATGAAAACAGAAATCCAAGTTGACCACGCTCATTTTGTTCATGGCGTGAGTGCAATGAAAGAAAAGTATGTTGTTTCGATGCGAGATCCTCGTGACTTTTTTATTTCTTTTAAGAATTTTAAGACTTTTGTAGCAAGAGAATGTCTTAGAAAAGGGGTGGACTGGCCCGGGATGAAACCCTTTAATTACGTAGAATACTTGAGGCTTTCAGAAGAGGAAAAGTTATTTGACTTATTACTACATAAAAATCAGGTTCATGGGGTTAATAAATGTGATACCATTTTGAACATGTTTCAATCTGTCTCTAAAGCGCTACAAGATCCTCTGGCGCTAGTGATTCGTTTTGAAGATTTTGTTGGGGAGAATGGAGGCGGTAATAACGAGCTACAAAAGGAAACAGTCATAGAGGTCTTGGAATGGCTCGGTATTCCTGTGAGTCAGTACAGTGTGCAGTACGCATTATCCCACTGTTGGGGAGGGTCGATAACGTTTCATAAAGGGGTGATTAGACAATGGAGTGAAGAGTTTAAACCCATTCATGTCGAAGCATTTAAAAAACATTGGAATCCATATTTAATTGATTGGGGGTATGAAACAGACTGGAATTGGGATACAAATTATCTTATTGAAAATTAGCAAGCCTCCCTGGTGCCTATGTATTCAGTCCTTTGTGAGATTGCTTGGTACGCTTGATTTGTTTAAAAAGCGTTTCCACCCCACTTGATTAACCTATAGGGAGACAAAATGAAAAAACTTTTGCTGGTATTTTTTTCCATTGTAGCTTTGCACTCTTACGCAAGTGAAAAGTGTATTCTAACCCTGCCAAAATCGGGAACTTACCTTCTGAAAAAGATATTCAATGACTTAATGAAAACAGAAATTCACGTTTCTCATGTTCTTAAAGGTCCTGGCATGAACACACCGCAAGAGCGGTATGTTGTTTCAATGCGAGATCCTCGCGATTATTTTGTTTCCATGAAGAATTTTAAAACCTTCGTATCAAGAGAATCTCTTAAAAAGGGGGTGAGCTGGCCCGGAATGGTATTTGATTATAAAGCGTATTTAAACCTTTCTGAAGATGAAAAGTTGTTAGAGTTGTTGTTGAACAGTAACTATCCTTTAGACGCTGTTTCAAAATTGTTTCAGGCTGTTTCTCAGGCGCAACAAGATCCTTTGGCTCTAATCATTCGTTTTGAAGATTTTGTTGGGAAGAATGGAGGTGGTAATAACAAGTTACAAAAGGACACCATTTTGGAAGTTTTGGAGTGGCTTGGTGTTCATGTGCATAGGAATAGGGTGCAATATGCACTATCTCATGCTTGGGGAGGATCGGTGACCTTTCATAAAGGCTTGATTGGGCAATGGAAGCAGGAGTTTAAACCAGTTCATGTAAAAATTTTTAAGGAATATTGGAACCAATATTTGATTGACTGGGGATATGAAACAGATTGGGATTGGGACATCTATTATTTTATTGAAAATTAGTAAGAACCACCTTTGGTGGAGGTACAGAGTATTGAAGCCTTGGACAAAGTATGCGACTCAAAGGCGGGTTTATGACTTTTCCTTGTGGACGATGATTGCTGCTCCATGCCATCCATAGTAGTAAAAGAGAGTGTACGAATAATTAGGGTTTTCATTCATAACTTCTTTAAGAGCTAACCGCTCCCCAAATTTTGGATTTGCACGTCCACAGTTATAATCGTCGAAAAGGATAATCATTCCATCTTGGACCAGGTCGAATTGAAAAAGCTTAGATAAAACTTCCTTAGCAGATTGGTACAAGTCACAGTCAATATGTACGATGGAGAGCTTGTTGTTTAGAGTGTTTTTATCAAAAGTTTCTGAGAAAAAACCTTTGTGTATGTGTATGGAGTCCTTTGGGATGATTGTTTGGAGTCTCCCTCTGATTAATGCTGGAATATTTGGGCCGAGTGCCATTGCTCCGGAGAACCAAACCTGATAGTCTTTAACTTCATAAGAATTTAGATCAGTTTCAGAGGTTATTTCGGGGAAACCTGCAAAGGAGTCAAACAAATGGAGAGAGCTTTTCACTTTGTATTCGTTCATTAACTTTGCAAAGATAATCGCTGTAAAGCCTTCCAATGTACCAAATTCTACAATATCTCCCTCGACTTGATTCATTTTGGTGAATTCAATAGCTCTATCAAATGCTTCTGTGTAGACCTTGGTCCCCTTCTCCATAGTATAGCCGTAGATGTCAGGCTGATACTCTGCATGGAGAGACGCGGCAAAGGAAAAAGCAATTACAAACGACAAGATTTTTCTCATAATAAATCACTTTCCTCAATGTAGACGCAAACAAATCAAGACGTTAACAAAGAAAAGATCTCTTTGTCAATGTATTATGTTTTGTAAAGAGCCTTTAAGGGATGATTGATTTGAAAAGATCATCAATGGTAAACTTGTTTCGAACAGGAGAGCGTGATGAAAATCAATCACTATGTAGGCGGGGTTTTACTTGTAGCAGGGACGACGATTGGTGCGGGCATGCTTGCCCTTCCTGTTATGAGCTCTTTTGTTGGTTTTATGCCCTCAATTGCTATATTTCTTCTTTGTTGGGGAGTCATGCTTGCAACGGCGTTCTTTTTTCTCGATGCAAACTTTGCTGTAGAAGGGGAGCCTAACCTGATTTCTATGGTTCATAAGACCTTAGGTGGATGGGGGAAAGGCCTTAGTTGGATTGTTTATCTACTCTTGCTCTATTCGCTCACTGCGGCCTATATTTCGGCGAGTAGTCCCTTGTTTGTTTCGGCAGTTCAGTATGTGACAGGATATACGATGCCGCATTGGCTCGGTCCGTTTTGTCTTCCATTGATTTTTGGTTTTTTTGTTTACTTAGGCACGCTGGGTGTCGATGTGATCAATCGGATATTAATGTTGGGGCTTTGTGTGTCGTATCTGCTGCTTGTAGGTTTTTTACCAGAGCATATCGATGGCGCTCTACTTACCCATGTTGATTGGGACCCTACACTCATGATTTTCCCTGTTGTGATTACCTCCTTTGGGTACCATATTATCATACCGAGTTTAACAACTTATATGAATCACGATAAGAAAAAATTGCGGTGGATCCTTGTTGTGGGAAGCCTGCTTCCTCTTGTGATTTACTTACTATGGCAAGTGCTTATTTTAGGAATTGTTCCTTTGAGTGGTGAAAATGGACTCGTCCATGCATGGCAACACGGCGCTTCCGCAACGCAGCCACTAACTCAAATCGTTACAAACCCCTGGATCAAGGTGGGGGCGCACTTTTTCTCTTTCTTTGCAATTGTCACATCATTTTTAGGGGTGACATTGAGTCTATCCGACTTTTTAACCGATGGTTTTAAAATTAAGAAGAGTTGGGAAGGCCGGTTGATGGCATGCCTTTTGACGTTTATTCCTCCTTTAATTTTTGTCCTCACTTATCAAAGAGGGTTCTTTGTTGCTTTAGAATATGCTGGTGCGTTTGTTGCCATTCTCCTAATTTTTCTTCCTGCAATGATGGCATGGAAGCTGGAAAAACCACGGTTTTATTCAACAGTTTGGGGACGCACTCTCCTTGTATTTATCATTTTCTTTGCATTCTTTATCGTGGTAGTTGATGTGCTGGCACAGCTGGGCATCTTTAAGCATTTAATTTCTAAATACCTTGGCCATGTTTAAATTAGTCTCTAATTTTGATCCTCAGGGGGATCAACCTGAAGCAATTGAAAGGCTTACCGAGGGGATTAATCTTGGCAAGAGGTCTCAGGTTTTGCTCGGGATTACAGGGTCTGGGAAAACCTTTACCATGGCAAATGTCATAGAGAATGTGCAAAAACCGACGCTCATTTTGGCACATAATAAAACACTTGCAGCGCAACTTTATCAAGAATTTAATGCGCTGTTTCCAAACAATGCTGTGGAATACTTTGTCTCTTATTATGACTATTACCAACCTGAGGCATATGTTCCAAGAACAGATACTTATATTGAAAAAGATTTATCGATTAACGACCGAATAGAAAAGCTGCGGCTACGGGCAACGTGTTCTTTGCTTGAAAGAGAAGATGTCATCATTGTCTCCTCGGTGTCATGTATCTATGGACTTGGAATGCCTGAGTACTTTCGCGAAATGAAGTTAGCATTGAATGTGGGAGAAAGTTATCGCCGTGATGATGTCCTGTTGCACCTTATTGAGTTGCAGTATTCGCGGAATGATTATGAGCTCTCTCGATCTCACTTTCGAGTGAGAGGTGATATTCTGGAAATTGTTCCGGCCTATGAAGATGATGTAGGGTATCGCATTGAGTTTTTTGGAGATGAGATTGAGAGAATTAGTGAAATTGATCCACTAACAGGGAAAGTTAAGGCCCGGGTAAAAGGACTTTCAATCTATCCAGGTTCTCACCATGTCACTCCTGAAGAAGCACGATTAAGCGCAATGGTCACAATTAAAAAAGAGCTGAGAGAAAGAAGTGATCATTTCCGCCGAGAAAATCTACTTGTTGAACAGCAGCGTATTGAGCAGCGGACGAGATATGACCTCGAAATGATTAAGGAAATTGGGTATTGCAAAGGAGTTGAGAATTATTCTCGCCATTTTGGGGCAAGAAACCCTGGAGAGCCTCCCGCATGTCTTTTGGATTATTTTCCTAGCAACTACTTGGTTTTTGTCGACGAATCTCACCAAACCCTCCCACAAATCCATGCAATGCACAATGGGGATCGAGCAAGAAAGCAATCTTTAGTGGATTTTGGGTTCCGGCTGCCTTCAGCTTATGACAACCGTCCGTTGAAATTTGAAGAATTTTATAATCACATTCACCAAGTTGTGTATGTATCGGCAACTCCGGGACCTTGGGAGGTAAACGAAGCTAAAGGGGACGTAGTTCAGCAAATTATTCGCCCAACAGGACTTCTTGATCCTGTGATTGAAGTAAGGCCCGCAACAAACCAGGTTGATGACTGTCTTGATGAGATCCGTGTTGAAACAAGCAAAGGGGGACGAGTTCTTGTCACAACGCTTACAAAAAAACTTTCGGAAGATCTTTCTAAATATTTGCAAGAGATTGGAGTGAAGGCAAAATATTTGCATTCTGATATCGACACTTTAGAACGGGTAGAAATCATTAAAGATCTGAGAAAGGGAGTATTTGATGTGCTTGTGGGGATTAACTTGCTTAGAGAAGGATTAGATATTCCCGAAGTGACATTGGTTGCGATACTAGATGCTGACAAGGAAGGGTTTCTGCGGAGTGAAACGGCGCTTACCCAGACCTGTGGGCGAGCAGCCCGCAACAATGAGGGGCGGGTTATCATGTATGCGGATAAGGAAACCAAGTCTATCAAGAATACGATTCAGGTGACTACAGATCGTCGGAAGATTCAAACTGAGTATAATCGTAAACATGGGATCACCCCAAAAACGGTATGCAAAGATTTTTCAGAAGATTTGGCGGAAGCATTTCATGAATATAAAGCAGCGGAAGGAAAAGAAAAAGAAGCTGCTATCTCTGTATCTCCGAAAGAAATCCTTGAGCGAATGAAAGAGTGCGAAAAGGAAATGAAGCTTGCTGCAAAAGAGCTCCGTTTTGAAGACGCATCTCGCTTCCGCGATCTTATGAAATACTATCAAGATCTTCAGCTGTTAGAGGACTCCCCTCTTTAAGCAGCTTATTCAAATGAAAGTGACACTTTTTGAAAAAGGCACGAGGGAAAAAAGGGCGGTACTCTTTGTGTTTTGCAAGGAAGAGGACGAGACGGACTCCTCCATGGGAAAGGAGCCCTGTTGATTTGAAAAGGTTTTCCAGGTCTCTTTCCTTAATATCTCTCATAAGAGCATGAAACATTCCCTCCTGATGCTCAGATGACTTTAGAATATTTGCGTAAGATTTCTCTGAAAGGCGGAAGGCTCCAAAAAGAGAGGGGATGTAGCCAACACCGTAGTGCAATGCTACAAGACAATTAAGGTACCAGTCACTAAAACTTTTGAGTTTGGGGTTCAATCCTCCAAATGCAACAATGTGTTTCCTGCGATAGATAGCGCAGTTTGAATGGATAAAAAACGTGGTTTTTTTAAAGACTTTAGGGAGCGTTTCTTTTGTAAAAATCTGGGGAGAGTTCCCTAGAGGCATTCGATCGGGAACAAGAAAATGAGGCGTATGGTCTTCAAAATGACAGGTTTTACCTGTGCACATCCCTACTTCGGGGTGGCTTTTAAGAAAAGATGTAGCTTTTTCGAAGAATCCAGGAAGAATGAAGTCATCGGCAGAACAAAAAGCAAGTAGTTCAGATTGCGCTTGTTGGATGCCTCGGTTAATGGTGGGGACAGGGCCTTGGTTTGTTTCATTTTGAATGAGTTTAATTTGAGGGTGTTTTTGTTGCCACGCTTTGATCAAAGGAACACTTTCATCAGTCGAGGCATCGTCAATGATAAGGACTTCATTTGGAAGGAGTGATTGAGAGAAAATAGCTTCAAGCGCTGCTGGCAAATGGTGACTATGGTTGAAGTTGGGAAGGACAACAGAGAGCGCCATTAGTTGAAGGTGACGAGGGTTCGTGCAGCTTGGCCACTATCTAATAGGGAGACAAGGGCATTGATTTCACTCAAGGGGGACTCGTGAGAAATTAGACGGTTAAGCTGTTTATTTCCAGGATAGAACGATCGCAGGAAAAAAGGGATGTCTTGATCAGGCTTAACTTTTCCGCCCCAAGTCCCAATAAGTTTTTTACCCTTAATAAAATCAAAAGGGTCACATTCGATCTTGGTGTCTTTGGGAACATTTCCTGCAAGAACACAGAGGCCTGTTTGGTCTTTTACTGCCTTAAAGGCAAGTTCCATGACTTCTTTTTTACCCACAGCCTCAACAGCAAAATCGATTCCTTTTCCATCGGTGATTGAGTCAAGTGAAGAAAGAAGATCATCTGGGTTATAAAGCAGAGTATGAGTTGCTCCAAGTTCTTTTGCCAGAGTGAGCTTTGCAGGTTCCAGGTCGATCGCGATAATCTTTTTAGCTTTTTTGGCAGTCGCTGCAACAAGAGCACTGAGACCAATTCCACCAAGTCCAAAAAGAGCAATTGTTGAGTCCGGGGTAATGGTGAGTTCATTGTAAATAATCCCTGCTCCTGTGGGAATTGCGCATCCAAATAAAGAAGCTTCTTTCAGGGGGACATCTGAAGGGATGGGAATAAGGCGATTCTCGGCAATGACTGCGTACTCTAGAAAAGTACTGATAGGCCCAGAATTCACTTTTAAGTTGCCACATTGGTAGATAGTTCCTTGAGCATCAATTCCATCTCCCTTAATCCAGGTCAGAATCACTGAGTCATCTATTTTTACTTTTGTAACACCAGGTCCAGTATCGACGACGACCCCTGACCCTTCATGTCCGAGTGTGTGAGGTAAAAATCTGTCGGGACCCTTGAGCCCTTTGATTTCATTGAGCTGTGTACGGCAAATTCCGCTGTATTTCATTTGGACAAGAACTTGACCTTCTTGAAGCTTCGGAATTTCAAGTTCCATTAACTCAAGAGGAGCACCACACTCTATTAAAACGGCAGCATGGGACTTCATGATTTCTTCTTGCACCCAACTGTAATAAAATAATGAGCAAGAGGAAGGTATCCGGTATGTACAACTTCATCATTGGCAGCAAACATGAATACAAACTCGAAATGCTCCCGCATCTCAGCTTCTAGCCTTTCATGGGAATAGATGTTGATGTGGCCTTTTTTAGACACTTCGGAAGCAAAATCTTGAGAGATCTTACTTGGTGTTCCAATAACGCAGAGTCCTTCAGGAGTTAGCTCTTTAGCAATCCCTTCGATAAAATCATGTGCATGTTCCGGAAGAATATGCTCAATCACATCAAAATTAATGACTGCATCCCAATTGCCTGTGTCTTTGCTTTTCAAAAAATCGCCGGCTTCAAACTCCACAAAAGGTTCTTTAAAGTTTTTTTGTGCCTGGGTAATTGCATCTTCATCAAAGTCGACTCCTTTTGCAAACCCGCATTCCTTACCAACCAGAAAAGTCCCTAGACCTTCATTGCAACCGACGTCAAGAACTCGCTTGCCTTTTCCTATGAGCTTGGAAGCAAATTTATAGTACGACATGCAATGCAAAACGCGTCTCGGGGTTTTATGGAACCAAAACGAAGCATAACGCCCCAAATTAACTTCAGGAACTTCCTGCATAAGTTCTTCTGCGACACAGGACCAATTTGATTTAGACTCTTTCATGATTCACTTGTCTCTTTTGCTGTTGCGGTGAAATAATTTTGTGCTTGCGCCGTTAAAGCAGAGCTGCTGAGCGGTTCGTAATAGTCGGGGCGGGCACTGAGGTCGACGGGCGCAAAGGCACTCATGACTCGAATGTCTGAGCTCCAGCGGGTTGTGGTTCCATTGTTGACCACACATCCATGAACGGTTGAGAGGCTAAAGGCGATGGCTTGGCCCAACTTAAGTGGGACGGCAAGCATCTCATTTGCAATTGAGGGATCCATCACTTTTGGAGCATAGAGGAAACCCAACTGGTGTTTTGATGATCCTTTACGAACAGCCTCATCTGGATTTTCAATTTGCGTTGTAGGAAAATGATTTTCAGAAAGGGTATGAGATCCTGTCATAACTTGAAGAGCTGAAGGTGCTGGCACATCTACGTAAGGGACGAGAACAGAGAGTTCAAAAGGGGAACCTCCGTAAAAGGTATCTCTATGGTAACCGATGTTATCTTGAGATTTTCCTGGGCGAGCCATTCTTAAGTAGGGGCTTCGCTGGACACAAAGGTCAAGACCCATAAAGGGTTTAAATAACGGAAGTTGTTTTTCGATGATTGCCTTTCCGAATTTTTGATTTCGGAAGAATTCAGTCATCTTAACCTGAAGATCAGTGTGTTGAGCATCATCTTCAACTTCAGTATGGTATTCTTCTAGAGGAATGTTTTTTCCTAAGAGTTCTTTTAAGTGCGCTTGAAGGGCTTCACGCGCCCTCATTACGGGAGCTTGATCGATAAAATCGATAACAACCCACCCTTTCTCAGAAAAATGTTCAATATCAATCATAATAAACCTCTTTTTTATGAACCCCGACACACAGAAGATAGTGGGCCATCGAACCAAATCCAGTGTGCATGGTTTCATCATTCATTCCAAAAGGAAAGACTTGATGGAAATACGTTTTCATCACCTCAAGAAGGCGTTCTTGAGTGTACATATTGACATGCCCTAACTGGCTGGCTTTAGACGCATAGGGGGCTGCTGTAATGTTAGGTGTCCCAATGATACAAATTCCATTTTCCGCCATATTTTTATGTACAGTCTCAAAGTATGTATTTTCAAACTCTGGGAGGATGTGTTCCACAACGTCAAGGGAAACAACTCCATCAAAAGAACCATAGGTTTTCCCCATAAAATCATCATGAAGAAACTGAAGTTTCTCATCGATCATATTTGTTTTGGCCGCTTCTAGAGCAGGTTGATCAAGGTCGACGCCGGTGTATTTGGTGGTGTTTTCTGCCAAAATTGTTGTTCCGATTCCGTCGCTACACCCAAGCTCTAAGATATGTTGACGCTTTCCAAGCATTTTTGTTGAAAATTTATACCGAGAAAGAACGAAACCAAGACGCTTGGGATCGTTCCTAAAGTTGAAAGACCAGTGAGGACCAAACTTATAAGTGTGTTCCGAAAATAGTTTTGTTGTTTCGTCCCATGCAGCTTTTTCTTCACTATCAAATATCGCCATCGTGTTCTCTATTCAGTCAATGAAACTCGGAGTCTAGAGAAGTTCTAATTTTTAGAAAAGAAAAAGTTGTTCGTTCTCCTTTCGGAAGAATTGACTTTATATAGAAAAACGACTAGCCTGCGGTCGTCCACTCAACATAAAGGATGTTATGAGGTCTTACTCTTTGTTGGAGCGTGTACTGTTATACAGGAGGTTTCGTTTAAAGGTAGCTAACGCGTACAAATTTGATGGACAACCTCCTCGCTATGTATTGTGGTTTATAAAGCGGACTTGGAGATACTTTAGATCTCGTATCGTTCGGTGCATCATAGGATTCTTTAAACATTCGGAAGCAACTCTCGGTATTTGTCTCGAAAAGCTGGTCTATAGCCCCATCAAAAAAAAAATTGATCATCTCTCGCCTGACACGCAATTGTTTTTGATTAGTCGGCATGACTTTGGGCCCTTGATCTGTATGATACATTATGCAGCTCTATGGGAAAAAGAAAGGGGAAAGGTTGCAATCATTATTCTTGCCCAGGAACAAGCATTTGTCTGTTCGCTGGTAAAGTTAGTTTGTCCAGAAGCTACAATCATTGATTGCTTTCTTTTACGAAATTTTAGGACTCTTTATAGAAATCAAGAGATCTTCAGTGCAACATTTCAGAACGTATACTCTCAAGTGCTTATTGAAAATAACAAAGCTATTTTCCTTTGGGACAATCAATTTTCATTTTTAAAAGAGAACTTTTTTGTCATTGGGGAATATGTAAGACATTTTGATCCAGTTGTCAAGTTTGAAGGAAAAAAACCAAAAAGATTTACAGCGGCATACTTAACTTTTCGAGAGAACTATTTTGTGCGCAAAAAATACTGGGATGATTATACCGATATGGTTGTTTCAAGACCTGCTTTACAGCCTAATTCAATCATTGAAAAAACGAGAAAGAATTTAATCAGAGAGATTAATGTAACTAGACCCTATGTTGTTCTTAACTTAAGCTCTATCAAAACGACCTCAGGAAATATTCTTACGGATCGTAGAAGGATCCAATATCCCCACAGGTTTAATGGACTAATTGATTTGCTGATAGAGAAAGGATTTGATGTGGTACTTCAAGGCCGAAAGGAACAACCGCACTTCAAACCTAGAAAGCATTTTTTCGACTATGCTCATAGTAAATACTGCACGCCCGAGAATGACCTGGCTCTTTATTCTGATGCTCTGTTTGTGGTTGCTGCTAAATCAGGACCAGAGATTTTTTGTAGCTTGTTTGATATTCCGCTTCTAGGTGTTAACTATAATGAGAATGTGTTAATGTTGCATAACGTTAAGTATCGCTTTTTCTATAAACACGTAAAAGGACCCAAGGGAGCTTATCTAAATTGGAAAGAGATATTAAGAAGCCCTCTCTTTTTTGAGTTTGGAGTGGAAACAGTTCATCCCAATTCAAAAGCATATGTATATGAGGAGATGAGTGAGGAAGAACTGATTGATTCATTGGAGGAATTTATCCCCTTTATTCATGCTCCAAGAGAAACGTGGTTAAATTATTCAGAAAACCAACAGAGGTTTCGGAAGTCTTTGACTCCGTTACATTTTGACTTATATGCTTGTCCTTCTGTTCCTTGTGATACATATCTTGCCTCTGCGAAGAGCGGAGCCTAATACCTCGTGTCGTTATCTACACGATGCTATTTCCAAAGGTCCACTCGAAGTGCTATGCTTACTTTGATCCATTTGTTCTAAATATGTCATGGTGGGAACTCCATAAGCCTTGTGGAGATCAAAATGTTTTTTCTCTAGACTACCTTTAAAAGTCTGTTGAAGTGGAGAATAATCTAGCCAAGATTCTTCGTTTTTATCCAAGAGCGTAAGGAACTCTTCAATTGTGTGAATAATTTCTTCTTCGCTCATTTCGTCATAACGAAGCTCACTACTTGTATTTAGATTGGTGTGATTAAAAAATCCTGGATGGTTTAAATACTCTCTCCAACTGAGGTATTTTTCTTCCCTTTTGTCGTAAACATGTTTAAAAAAGAAGCGATGCTTCTTATGCGGAAGAAGAGAGGTTGGTTCAACGTAATTTAGGCCTAGCAAGGGAGTATTAAAGACCTGAGCCAAAATTTCAGAGTTGCCCTTTGAAGAAATCACAAATTCTGCATAGGCATACAGAGCTAGATCATTTTCTAATGAGACATTTACGTCGCGTGAGTAGTCGTGGAAGTGTTGTCTAGGGGCAAAAGCTGGTTGTTCTCTTTGACCCTGGAGAATGACAGCATATCCTCTCCGAATGAGTAAATCAATAGCCAGGCTAAACTTCTTAGATGAAGTTCCTCTGAATGGGGAACTATTGAGATGGAGAATAACATAGGGGCGATTAATTCCGAGAGTATGTAACAACAGATGGTTGATTTTTTCTAACTTCTCTTTTCTGTCATTAATTGTTATTTCTGAAAAAATTTGAAAGTAATCATTCCATGTATCTTTTCTCTTAAAACAAAACTGATTGTATTGGGTGTAAGCTTTTAAGAATGGTTTCGGAAGATCCTTAGTTTCAGAAGATTCTATGAAATGATTATAAGGAGACGTAAATGTCTTGTCATAAGGTATAGGTTGATATTCGAATAGATATAATGAGTCTGATGCGATTGTTTTGAAGTAAGAAAATATATTTTTTGAGAAAAAATTATGATAGACTTGTAAAGAAGTCCTTCGAAAGAGCCATTTAGGGAAAGGATTATCATAGCGAAGGACCTTCACACTTGGGCAAATATAAGGAAATAAAAGATATATAGTTTCAGCTGCATGCGATGCTGCAATAAGGATGGGAGGCTGTCTTATTCTTGCCCAATATTCTGCGTATTCTAAAGTATGTACTATTGCTTTTAGATTAGTTTCAATCAAAAGGAAAATATCATCATCGTTGGATATAAAATCAACTTCCTTACAAATGAATCTACGGAATTTCCTAGAGTTGAGCCTATTTATTATTGGTAACATAAATTACTTTTGTGGTTAACATTCCATTATTCAACTGATACCGCCTGGTTCTGTCGATCCAATCTGCGTTTTAGCAAAAGCAGTTTTGTGTTTCAACTCATTCAAAAATAAATTTTTATTGTGGTAGATAGTTGCTAACTTTGAGATTGAATCTTGAAGAGTCTGAGTCTTCATGGTAATGGTTTCATACAGTTTTTTGCAGTTAAGAGTTGTTTTTTTTGGGCGTGTGCTTCCCTTTAGTTCGTCTAGGGTAATTGGTTTCACGAGTGTTGTTGAAATATTAAGGGCTTCACATACCTTTAACGCCAGTGCGTACCTGCTCAATGTTTCTTGTCCCCCAATATTTATCAATCCTGTAATGTTTTGATCTATAAGTTCTTGGGTAATAGTTACAAGATCGTCGACGTGGAGGGGACAAAACTCTTGATCGATTGCGGCTCGAATTGCTTTTTCTTGTGTTAAATTGTGCATCATCTCATCTAATAGAGAATTATCGCCTGCGAAGGTAGAATAGATTTTAGATAGGCGGAGCATTAAATAATTTCCGCTTGTAACATCGTGAATTCTGCTTTCCAACTCTGCTTTCTGTTTTCCATATGCATTGATCGGGCATGTAGATGAAGACTCTGTATATCCTCCTTTTTCTCCGTTGAAGACGTAGTCTGTAGAGAATAAAATGGGACATAAGCCCATTTCTCTGCATTGTTTTGCAAGTTCGAGTGTGCCGGTAACATTGATTGCGTAAGTTTTTTCGGGGTTTTTGTCGCATTCGTTAATATTTGCACATCCAGCAGCAATGATCACATGTGTTTCTGTTGAAAGGGGCAAAGCTTTTAAGTCAGGAGATCTTAAATCAAGTAGGTAAGGTGCCTCTTTGTAATTTGTGAAAATGGCAGGGTTCATAGAAACTGTAAGGCGTTTGCCAATGAACCCTTGAGATCCAATAATGACTAGTTTGGTACTCATTCAAACAAGGGCTCTTTCAGGGGGGTTTGTAGATTGCAAGTGCCAGAGATAGGAATATTCTCCGTTTGCTTCAATGAGATCTTCGTGGGTTCCTGTTTCAGCTACTTGGCCGTCATTAAGTACAATAATCTGATCTGCAGAGATTATCGTTGAAAGGCGGTGAGCTATGACAATAAGAGTGCACCGATTTCGGCACTTCTCAAGTGTTGTTTTAATGATTTGCTCATTATGACTATCAAGATTACTTGTTGCTTCATCAAAGATCATAATTTCGGGATTTCTGATTAATGCGCGTGCGATAGCAATACGTTGGGCTTCTCCTCCAGAAATTTTATACCCATGCTCTCCAAGAGGAGAGTCAAGCCCGTCAGGAAGATTAGTTATTACCTCGTAGCATCCAGCGGTTTTACACGCTTCTAGAACCTCCTCGTCTGTCGCTGTTGTTCCAAAGCAGACGTTTTCACGAGCGGGGTCGTTAAAGATAACTGTATTCTGGGATACGACACCGAGTTTTGATCGCCAACTTTGAATATTGTATTTGCTCAGTTCAACGCCATCAATAAGGATTTTTCCTTCTGTTGGTTCGAATAAGCGTGTGATAAGGCTAACCAAGGAAGTTTTCCCTGCCCCAGAAAGCCCAACAATAGCTGTCAACTTTTGATGAGGAATAAAGAGAGAGACGTTGTCTAAAGCATTTTGCTTCTTTGAAGGATATCTAAAGGAAGTATTGCGAAACTCAATCCCTTTTCGAACCTGGGCTGCGGCTACTCCATCCGTGGGCTCAAATCCTTTGTCTTCTGTGGTTAAGATCTCATTAAGCTTTACGATAGACCCACTTTGAGAAGCGATTACTCCAAAGTGGTTTAGGATTTCTCTTGCAGTTGTTGTAAAACGATAAGCTGTTACCGTGTAGGTTAATAAAAGAGGGAGAGAGTGTTCATTAGAGATAACAAGAAACAGAGAGCTTATCGCAATAGTTGCGGCCATCATGACCATGCTAAAAACCTCACCAGTAGCAAGCAATAATGCTTGTAGTTTGGCATTTCCTTGCTGATATCCCTGCATTTTTGCCATGAGCGAGTGACTTCGCTTGAGGATTGTTTTTTGCATGCCAAAAATATGGATGAGTTTGATTCCATTGATTGCTTGGACAACATCGTTGTTATATTGTAGCAACTTTGTTGCACATTCCTCTGAAAAGCGGCTGATAATAGCAAGGATTTTCTTATAGGCAATTCCTGAGATAAAAAAAAAGCCACAAAAAAAGAGGGTTAGAGGAGCAGATATCTTAAAGAGGACAAGACTTAGAACTCCCAATACACAAGACTGAACAATAACCTTATGAAAGGACTGAAGCATGGGAATGATGGCTCCAGAGGGGATTTGCGTATAGGAAGCAAGCCCACCTGTTTTATAATTACTCACCGTTGAAAAATTGAACGAGAGAATATGCGAGTAAATATTTTGGTGTGCATCACAACCAATACGAGCATTAAGCTTTGCTGCCTGTAAAGCAGAAAGGTACATGACCAAAGATTTCAGAATCTGCGCGAAAATTGCGGCAATAACCATGTAAACAAAAAGTTGATTCGAAGAAATCTCTTGGAGATGCGGAATACGTGCTATCTTGGATAAGATGGGTTTCCCATGAAAAACTTCAACGCCTCTTCCACTCATGATATATAGTGAAGAAAGAAGAAGGGTAAAAGTCATGCCTTCTAAAAAGGCAGCAAGGCAGCCTGGAGTAGAAATGACAAAAAACTTAATCAGGTCTTTCTTTTTTCTTTTAAAGATGATGTTGTAGATATTGCGGACATATTCTTTTCTTCTTTTTAGCATAACCTATAGCTCTTTGATAATCTGAGGGGTCAATTTAACTAAAACAATCAATCATTTTCATTCGCATCGAACTGCTCTAATGGAGTCACCTTCAAAGTGACTCCTACAGAAACCGGTCTGACCATTGCTAAGGGCATTATTCCATTTATTTAATAAAGCGTCTACACCAAATGGGCGATTCCAAACTGGTCTAGATTGAGGCCTTGAGAAGTCTAGTTTGTAATCGTTTGCAACTTTGTTCATTTCTTTGACCTGAGAACGTTTGATACATTCATAAGTGGTGGTCACTTACCCAATTTAGGGGATGAACCAGTAATAGTCCCCGGTGTAACCAATATCGTTGAAAAAAGATTTCCACTCGTCAACGTGCATGATTGTCTTTGCAGTAAGATTCCAGTGATACATGAGTTCTTTTTCTTGCTCGTTGCGATAGGCATCGACAGTGATAAAACTATTTCCTCGTGAAACTCTTTCGATTTCTTGGAGAGCGCGGGCAAGCTCAGGTTTCTCGAGATTGTGAACAGTGTTAATTGAGATCACAAGGTCGAAAGAATTGTCCTTATAAGGGAGATCAATCGCATTGGCGGTTTTAAGAAACGGTTTGACTTCCTCTTTTGCATTTTTGATTGCGTAGTCAGAAACGTCGCATCCCGCAACGGTAATATTTGGAATTAGACGCCTAAAATCATACAGCATAAATCCTTTGGCGGCTCCAACGTCAAGAACAGAGCTTTTTTCGGTGAGGTTGTACTGGTTTTGGAATGTGGGAACAACAGGGGTCCAGAATCGCTCCATATATCCAAAGCCCCCATATCCGTGGCGACGGTCGCCATCGAAGAAGTCCTTGCCGAATTGCCTTGCAATGGCGCGGTCTTCTTCAGTTTTAGTTGCACCCCTTTCTTTGACGTCTCGTTTTGTTTTTGGATAGTTAATGAGAAGGTCGATTTCTTGTCCCATGATTTCCTTAAGCTTTGTGGATGTATTCGAGTGGTTTTTGGTTGATGGCATCAAAATGAGAGTTGACCCAACCGACAGTCTGGTTGATTCCCTCTTCAAGGGAGATCTCAGGTTTCCAACCGAGCTCAGTGCGGATCTTAGTAGAGTCGATAGTATAGGCTTTGTCTTGACCGAGGCGCTCGGGCGCGATTTCTGTGGAATTTTCGAAAGAAACATCCATTTTTTCGCAGATGGTTTTGACGACATCCTTAACAGCGACTCCTTGATCGGGTGAGATGTGGTAGATTTCACCGTTCTTACCTTTTTCCATGGCAAGGAGCTCGCCATTGGAAACATCACGGATGTGGATGTAGGATTTAACGGCAACACCGCCCCCATGAAGGCCAATCTTTTTATTGTTTTTGAGATAGATGGCAGTGCGGGGGATGATTTTAAAAAGTTGTTGGTGTGCGCCATAAACATTTGTAGCGCGGATCATTACGAGAGGGAAGTTGAAGTTTTTATAGAAGGTAAAGAGAGACATATCGCCTGCAGCTTTTGAAGCAGCATAGGGAGTGGACGGGTTTACAGGCGTGTCTTCCTTAATAAATCCCTGACAGGTGCCATAAACTTCAGGTGAGGAGATATGGACATACTTCTTGAGAAATTTTTTGTCTTTAAGAAGGTTGGCGAGTGAGGTGAGGGCAACTGCATTGGTTTGAAACCAATGGTCAGGATTTTCCCAGCTCGGCCCGACTTCACTCTGCGCTGCAAAGTTAACGATGTATTCGGGTTTAAAGGCTTCTAAAAGACGGTCAAGTTTATCGAGGTCTTGATTCAGATCGATCTGCTCAAATGTAAAGTGGGGGGAATTTTTCGCACGATAGGGGAGAAAGAGAGCATCTTTTTCCTCTGAACGGCTGATGCCGGTCACTTCATATTCTCCCTTTTCAAGAAGGAGGTCGATAAAGTCACTCCCGGAAAATGAGTTGCTACCAATAACGAGGACTTTTTTCATCTTTTGTCTCCTGTGTCTTCTAGAAAGGGCCAGTAAAGGAAGCATCAGGGACGTCAAGTGGGCCCGCGCTTCGGTATTCGAGTAACTCTTGAAGAAGTGATTGCGCCTTGGAGGGCAATCGCATCATCTTAAATGTTTCCATTGCAATATCACGATGGGAGGGGTAGTAGTGGTTTGCAAGTGCCCAGCTAGTGGGACTATGGCGGTCGGGATAGGTGACTCGTGAAGGAGGTGCTTTTAAATCGTTAAAGGCTTCTTCTGTGATGGATGCGATAACTTCAGCAGCAAAGCCACAGCTTTTCCAGTCGGGGTCTGCAACAAGGAGACGTCCGGTTTTTCGGACTGACTTGATGAGCGTTTCTTTGTCAAGCGGCTTGACCGTGCGAAGATCGATGAGTTCGACACTTACTCCTTCCTTTTCTAATACTTCGACCGCTTTACGTGCTTCTAAAACCATATGCGAGGTGGCGGCGATAGTGATGTCAGACCCTTCTTGAACGACATGAGCCTTTCCAATAGGAACTTCATACATTTCTTCAGGGACATCGCCATGAGTGTTGTGAAGCCACCGGTGTTCAAGGAAAACAACAGGGTTATTATCCTTGACGGCAGAGATTAAGAGACCCTTTGCATCATAAGGCGTGGAGGGCATGACGACTTTAAGGCCTGGAATGTGGGCGAATAAACTTTGCAATGATTGAGAATGTTGTGGGCCTTGCCCCCATCCTCGTCCCATGACAAGGCGGATGACAATTGGCGCAGTCATTTTGTCACCGAACATATAGTGCCATTTAGCGGCATTATTGATCAGTTGATCGAGAGCCAAAAGAAAAAAGTCGACGCGCTGGTGCGTCATAATAGGGCGCATTCCTCGAATAGCGCATCCAATAGCAACACCGGTCATTGTGTTTTCAGAGGTGGGCATGTCCATCACACGACTGGGACCAAATTTCTCTTGAAGTCCGGTAGTTGTTCCAAATGTTCCTTTAGGATCTGGAACACCCAATCCCATGAGGTAAACGGAGGGGTCAGATTCAAGCAGTTGAGAGGTTGCCTCTAAGATGGCTTGATTAAATTTAAGATCTCTCGTCATGGGACTGCTCCGCGTACATCAGTTCATAGTCTAGGTCAAATTTCGGAAGTGGGCTTTCCTTTGCAAAGGTGAAAGCCTCATCAATTTCCCTCTGGAGGGTTTCTTTCATAGCGCTAACATCTTCTTCAGTGATGATATTTTCTTTAATAAGTTTGTTTTGGTAGTTTGCAATCGGACACTTCTCTAACCAGAAATCAAACTCCTCATGTGTGCGGTATCCAAGGTCGGTGTCATAGTTAGGGCCGCAGTGCTCTCTAAAGCGATAAGTGTCAAGCTTGATAAAAGCAGGGCTATTCCCATTACGGATCGAGTCGATTGCTTCTTTTGCAATGGAGTAGCTTTCTTCGACGTTGTTCCCATCTCCTTTTTTTGAAAACATTCCGTGTGCTTCGGCAATTTTGCATAAGTCACGGGTCTCTGGTTGTCGGACATCAATGGGGGAGTAAACAGAATAAAGGTTGTCTTCGCAGACATAGAGCATGGGAAGGTTTTTTAACGCAGCGAAATTGAGACATTCCCCAAAGACACCTTCTTCAGTAGCTCCTTCTCCAAAGTAAGAGACTGTTACTTTTTTGTCTCCTTGAAGGAAAGAGCTAAAGGCGAGCCCTGTGGCAACAGGAATACTATTTGCTACAATAGGAGTGGAGCCCATCATGCCAACGGATTGATCTACAAGGTGCATGGATCCACCTCGTCCTAAAGAGCATCCTGTTTTCTTGCCATGGATTTCAGCGATCATCGCTTTAAGATCGCCGCCTTTGGCTAAGTAATGCGCATGGGCACGATGATTACTCATGACGAGATCGCCGCTGTCGAGGGCTTCAGAAACTCCAACAGCAATCGCTTCTTGTCCAATACTGAGATGAGTTGGGCAGCGCATCTTCTGTTCAGAATAACGATCGGCAATGGTTTCTTCAATCATTCGAATACGAAGCATTTTATAAAATAGGTCTGATTTGTTCACTTGAGTAACCTCGTCAGGAATTTGTTAAAGGGGATTTTTTTGATCGGTTCTTTGTTACCAACGATTTGCACGTTAAGAGCGGAGGCAATCGAGCCAAAAAATCCGGCAAGTGATATGGGGTAGTTCTTTGCAGCGCACATAGCAGCCAAAGCGAAGAAGCTATCACCAGCTCCGACTCGATCGACAGTATTCGAAACAAGGGCGGGGATTCTAATAGTAGGCTCTTCTTCAGATGAGCAGAAGACTCCATCAACTCCTTGTGTAATGCAAATATTGCGGCACTGAAGTACCTCAGAAATATCAGCAGCAAGGCCCTCCATCGAACTGTATCTGTCGTGGGCTGAAAGACGGAGCTCTGGTTCATTGAGGGATATCAGATCGGCGCGGCGGTAATGGGTCACCACGTTAAATCCACGATTCCCGCTATTTGTTTGGGTATTAATGGCTAAAAAGTTTGGAAGTGCGGACAGGGCATCGACGATCAAAGGATTGGTGAAGCCATTCCCAAAGTCGCACACCAAAACGAGATCAAAGTCTTGAGTGTGGTTTCCTAGATATGTAATCACATGGTCTGTTTCTGCTTCTGTGAGAAGGGAATCATTTGTCGAATAGGTTTCAAAAAGCTTGGATAGACGATTGCCATCTTGGAGAACATACCGTTTCTTTGTCAGAGTCGAATGCTTGGGTTGTGTTACGAATTCCTTTTGAATGTTTGGATCAAGGAGATTATCAATAAGAGGAAGGTGTGAACACTTCTCGCCAAGTGAGGTTAGGAGAGTGACATGATCAGAAAACTGAGCGATATGGTTTGCAATAATGAGTGAGCCACCAAGGTAACGTTCGTTTTGGCCGCAGCGGGCGACCATGTGGAGTCCTTTCCCTGATTGTCCCATCGGATCGGTAAATTGATATTCATCAATAATAGCGTC
>Ga0180433_10002063_pt1 | contig 32155 bp, 29 predicted proteins | sample SS_ome_8_FD_132980 | JGI IMG/M metagenome (GOLD analysis project Ga0180433, IMG submission 132980) | Hypersaline lake sediment archaeal communities from the Salton Sea, California, USA - SS_1_D_1 metaG | ecosystem: Environmental > Aquatic > Non-marine Saline and Alkaline > Hypersaline >...
TCCATACACCGACGAACAGGGCCAAGAGATCACCGAAGCCGTCATCTCTGTCGGCACGCAGGTCATTCGGACACGCCTGTCGCCCGTATTGACCGAAGTGGGCGAATTCCTTGGAGTTGTGACCATGTTGCGCGATGTCACGCGCGAGGTCGAAGCTGAACGAGCCAGAAGTGAGCTTGTCTTTGACGTTTCCCACGAACTGCGCGCGCCTCTGACGGCTATCCGAGGATATAGCGAGATGTTGCTGCGCCGCACTTCAGGACGGCTCGACGAACAACAGGAGCACTTTCTGCGCATCATTCAGAGAAATTCGGATCGCCTGGTCGCGCTGGTCAACGATCTCCTGGACATCAGCCGCGTCGTCAGCAGTCAACTGGAACTGGAACTGCATCCGGTTCAACTGGACCTGATCGTCCGCGACGTCGCCGACATGATACAGCCTCAATGCGATCAGAAGGGGGTGCACTTGGCGGTCGACATTGAGCCTGACATTGGATCCGTGCTGGGAGATCTGGAACGGCTCACGCAGGTGGTCGCCAACCTGGCCAGCAACGCCTGTCGTCACACGCCAGAAGGCGGGCATATCACATTCACAGTCTCTTGCTCCGACGACGCAGTGCAGGTAGAAGTCGCCGATACAAGTGCCGGTATCGCTCCGGAGGACCAGGCCAAGATATTCCAACGGTATTACCGGATGGATATGCCCACTCTCTTTGAGGTCCGAGGCACCGGGCTGGAGTTACCGATCGCCAAGATGCTGGTCGAGATGCACGGCGGGCGGATGTGGATGGAGAGTGAACTGGGGCAGGGGAGTGTCTTTACATTCGTTTTACCCTTGCACGCCGAAGCAGTGCGGGAGAAGCCAATCAAGGAGACCAAACGCTCTGAAGTCGGGCGCACGATACTCGTCGTCGAGGACGACGCCGACACGCTTCAACTCATCGCGCTACAACTGCGCCAGGAAGGGTTCGACGTGCTCACTGCCAGCCGGGGCGAAGAAGCGCTGGAATTGGCTCATACTCCGGGCGTTGCCCTGATCACGTTGGACATCATGTTGCCCGACATCACGGGTATGGACGTATTACGCCGACTCAAGGCAGACCGCGAGACGGCGGATATTCCCGTGATCGTCGTCTCTGTGCTGCAACCGGGCGCCAGCGTCGAAGGAACGGGCGCCGCCGACCACGTCACCAAACCTTTTGCGCTCGAAAGATTGATGGAAAGCATCCGACGTACGTTGGCGACTGTCTGGTAAGCGCGTAGGGCAGCTATGATTGGATGGGATCGGGCTGCTTGCGCCAAGCACTATCGTTAATGAATGGGATGGGCGCGACCAAGTAGCTCAGAAAAGTGAGCCGTTTGTTATGATGGAAGGTGTCCTATGGTCGCCAAGCATATTTTGATCGTAGAGGATGAGCCTAACTTTGCCCTTGCCCTGAGCAGGACGCTGGAAAACTCGGAGCATAGTTACAGCGCCAGCGTCGTCCACTCGGGGGAGGAGGCAATTCAGAAGGTAGAGGAGCGGCATCCGGATCTGGTGTTGATGGACATTCAACTGGCAGGGGAATTGAATGGCATAGAGACGGCCGCTCAAATCAACAACCAGTTCGACGTTCCCGTGATCTATTTGACGGCTCATTCCGACGGTGGCATGTTGCAGCGAGCCAAGATCGCCGAGCCATATGGCTACCTCGTCAAGCCCGTCCAAGATCGGGAACTCTACGCCGCCGTAGAGATGGCGCTCTACAAACACGAACTGGACCGAAAGCTGAAAGAGAGCGAAGAACGTTTCCGCGCTCTGGTCCAGGCTTCTGCCGATCTCGTCACCGTCATTGGAGCCGATGGAATCTGCCGCTATGCCAGCCCCTCCTACGAGCGGTTAGTCGGCTATTCGCCGGACGAACTGGTGGACAAAAACTTTCTCGAGTTCGTACATCCGGGCGATCTCCAGCAGGTCATTGATGTCTTTACCGAGTTGTTGCTTCGAGGTTCGGGCGCCACGGTCACCGTCGAGTTCCGCTTCTTGCACAAGGACGGCTCGTGGCGTTGGCTCGAGGCCACCAGCCACAACCAACTTGACAACTCAGCCGTCGTGGGCGTTGTGAGCAATGCCCGCGATGTCACCGAGCGCAAGCGGGCGGAGGAGGCGTTGCAGAAAGCGCACGATGAACTGGAACGACGGGTGGAGGAACGAACCGCGGAACTGGCCCAGGCCGTCGAAGAATTGGAGGGCGAGATCACTGTGCGCAGGTGGACGGAGAAAACGCTGCAGCAGCGCAATCGTGAGCTAGCTATGCTCCACCGCGCCGGTCAATTGTTCAGCTCCACCCTCGATTTGGATCAGGTGCTCGTCACCGTTCTGGAAGAGGTGCGCCATTTACTGGACGTGATGGCGTCGTCGGTCTGGTTGCTCGACCCGGAGACGGATGAACTGGTCTGCCAACAGGCCACCGGTCCCCAAAGCGAGCTGGTGCGTGGCTGGCGGTTGGCTCCGGGAGAGGGATTTGCCGGTCGGGTGGTCCACACTGGACAGAGTTTGATCGTGCCGGACGCGCTGGCTGACGAGCGCCATTTTAAGGGCGTGGATCAAAAGACCGGGCTGGAGCTGCGTTCTATCCTCACCGTCCCGTTGCAACTCAAGGAGAACGTGATCGGCGTGCTCCAGGTAGTGGACACGGAGGTGGGCCGTTTCGACACCGGGGATCTGGAGTTGCTGGAACCGTTGTCCGCCTCTGCCGCCATCGCTGTCGAGAATGCGCGGCTGTACCGGGCGGCTCAGCAAGAGATCGCCGAGCGTAAGCGGGCGGAGGAGGCGCTGCGCGAGTCGGAAGAACGTTACCGCAGTCTGTTCGAGCGCGTGCCCATAGGGCTTTATCGAACCACGCCGGACGGCCGGGTCCTTGACGCCAACCCGGCCCTATTGCAGATGATGGGCCACCCGGATCGGGACGGATACAGAGAAGTCAATATCGTTGACACATATATGTCTCGCAAAGATCGCGAGCAGCTTGTTGATCTGATGGAGCGGGGAGAGGGTAAGGTGCACGGTTTTGAAGTGCAGTTGCACCGCCAGGATGGGACGGCCATCTGGGTGGAGATTGACGCTCAAACGGTTTACGATGCCGATGGTTGTGCGCTCTATTACGAAGGTGATCTGGCGGACATCACCGAGCGCAAGCAAGCGGAGGAGGCGCTGCGGCGTCGCAACAAGGAACTGGCTGCCCTCAACGCCGTCGCATCTGCGTTGAACCAATCGCTCAGCCTGGAAGGTATGTTGAACGCCACGCTGGAGGAGACGTTGGCGATGTTGAACGTGGAAGGGGGGCTGCTCTGTCTGTTCGATGAAACCAGCGGGATCTTCAAACTGGCCACCCAGCGTGGGCTTTCGGCGGCCATCCAGGAGGAACTCAGTGGGTTTGGCCTGGGTGAAGGATTGTGTGGGCGAGCCGCTCAGATGGGCCAGATATTGTTCGTGCATGACCTGGCACGAGACCCTCGGAATATTGCTCCTACGTCGGCCCAAGAGGGATGGCACTCTCTGGTCTGTATCCCCCTGAGAGCAAAAGAAAAGACGGTTGGAGCGATGAGTATCGCCAGTCTCGTTGAAAATCGCTTCTCGTCCGAAAGCTTGAGCATATTGACCGCTATCGGTAACCAGGTTGGCGTAGCCATCGAAAACGCACGACTGGTCGAGGAGACGGCAGAAGTCGAAGTGATGCAGGAATTGGCTCGCCTGCGGTCGGAATTGATCGCCAACGTCTCCCACGAACTGAGGACGCCCTTGGGGTTGATCAAAGTCTTTTGTACCACACTTCTGAGAGAAGACGCGGACTTTGATCGCGAGATCCAGCAGGAATTCCTGGGCGATATTGACCAGGAAACGGAGAGACTGGAGAAAATTGTAGATGATCTGCTGGATCTGTCGCGGGTCGAGGGAGCGCGTCTCCATCTGGTCAAACAACCCACAGATATGAAGCGCCTGGCCCGAGAAGTGGTGGGGAGCATGGAGATCCAACTCGAACCATATAGCCTGGCCTACGATTTTCCCTCAGAACCGCTGATGGTGACCGTGGACTCGGAGCGGATAGAGCAGGTGATACGCAATCTGCTGGATAACGCTGTTAAATATTCTCCTGCCGAAAGCGCCATAACCGTCGGCGCTCGTGGGGACGAGAGACAACTCCTTTTCTGGGTCAAAGATGAGGGAGTGGGTATCTCTTCGGAAGATCTGGATAGAATTTTCGAACGGTTTTATCGTGTGGAGAACGAAAGCACCCGACACGTGAGGGGGGCGGGGCTGGGGTTGGCCGTCTGCCGAGGTATCGTGGAGGCTCACGGCGGGCGCGTCTGGGCCGAGAGCACTCTCGACGCAGGGAGCACCTTCTACTTCACTTTGGTAAATGAGCAGGGAGTAGAGAGCAAGGTGACTGCTCGAGCCAAGCGAACTCAAAGATCAGCAATAGGCCAGCCTGAGTAGCTATCCTTTCCTCGCCAAACGTACAGGGAGAGAGCATGAACAAGAGCAAGATCCGTATTCTTGTGGTGGACGACGAGCCGCGATATATCCGGGCTGTACAGGTTAACCTGGAAGCCAGCGGCTATGAGGTGCTGACGGCGCAGGATGGACACGCCGCATTGGAGCGCGCTGCCGACGAGAATCCCGACCTGATCATGTTGGACGTCAAGATGCCGGGGCTGGATGGTATTGAGGTTTGCCGACGCATCCGCAAGTTCTCGCCGGCGCCGATCATTATGCTCACCGCCCTGGCAGAGGATGCCGATAAGGTGCGAGGGCTGGACGTGGGCGCCGACGATTATGTGACCAAGCCGTTCAGCGCCCAGGAACTCCTGGCCAGGGTGCGGGCCGCCCTGAGACGCATCGAACTTTCGGAACGGCAGGAGCCTGGCCCCACGCTTCAGACCGGCGACCTGACGATTGATTTAGCCCAGCAGCGCGTGTCTGTCTGTGGTCATATTGTGAACCTGACTCCCACCGAGTATCACTTGTTGTGCGAGATGGCCAAACACCCCAATCGAGTCCTGGTGCCCGAGTACCTGCTCGAAAAAGTGTGGGGTGTTGGGTGCGAGGGAGAAGCTCATTTGTTGTGGCAAGTCATTCACCGTCTGCGCCGAAAAATCGAGCCTGAACCCAAGGATCCAAAATATATTCAGACTAGACCTGGCCTGGGCTATGTTTTTGTCAGTCATCAGTAGCCAATAGCCAGACGTTTACATAAGCGCCGAGCACGTCAAGTGCTCGGCGCTTTTTGTTTCACTTCTCACGTCTTGTAGTGCAAGATCTGGAAGGCTTTTGGAAGGTCGAAGGTTCATTTTGTTAGGCGGCTGGAAGGTAAATAGGGTATGATGTTAACCAGGAGTGCAAGACACCCTCAGTTATCTGAGTGCATTGATGATACTGAAAGCATTGGTAAGGGACTTGTGAGGAGCGAGTGATGGCTGTAGATCCAATAGGAAAAAAGATCCTGATCCTCAGTGACAATGATGGACTCTCGAGAGCGATAGCGTTGAACTTGAACAAACGACTGGATGTAGAGGTCGTCAGGTTAGCGTTAGAGTCGCGGGAACAGTGGGAGAGCCGGACAGGAAATGATCATTTTGATCTGATTGTGCTGGGTATGAGTTCACCGTCCAGCGAACCGGTTGCGGCTCTAGCCCGAGCTTCGCTGGCCCAACAGGTTGGACGAGTGCCCTTGCTGATCATCTGTGACAGCACTTTTGCCCATGATCTCGAAGAGCCGACCATGCATCTGGATTTTCCCTTTGACATTGACAAGTTGCGCGGTAAAGTCAAAGAGATGCTGCAGATGTGAAATGCGAGGCACGAGCCTCAAATCAAATCCAAGGAGGGATGATGAACAGGATACGATACATTCAACACAATGGAAATAAAATTCTACTCCAGGACTTTTCTGGTCTAGTTCCTGGCAAAGAGCTTTTGGCTACTCTGGATGAGGCCAGAACGGTAGTCCAATCTCAACCCCCAAAAAGTGTGGTGGTGTTGGTTGATGTGACCAACATGCGCTTCGATAAGGATTCTTTGGACCGGATGAAAGAGTTAGCTGCATCGAATGAGCCGTATGTGAAGGCGAGTACGATCGTCGGCATAGGTGGGTTGCTTCAAGTCGGCCTGGTGGCCATCAGTAGATTTTCTGGACGCAATTTCCGGACGTTTTTAACCAGAGAAGAAGCTCTCGACTGGCTGAGCACTCAGTAACGTCGCTTTCGTCGATCACATATAGGGAGGTTAAAAATGACTCTGTACAAAGCTTACGAAGATGATATAGAAGTGATGGGAAAGAACATCGGGGCCACGCTCGATGGTATGTGGGCCATCAAGGCGATGGCCGAGGACATTCTCGCTTCCGTTGGACTGGAGAATATCGTGACGGATGAAGACCACTGGTATTCCCAGCAGTTGTGGCTCGATGCGTTCAAGATCATTGCAGGGAAGACGGGAGACGCCACCTTGCGCCAGATCGGAAAGAACATTATGGACAACGCTGTGCTTCCGCCCATGAGCGGTATCGAAGAGGCGTTGGAGTTGATGGACGTCGCCTATCACATGAACTATCGGAACGCCAGGGGCGAGGTACTGTTCGATCCCAACAGAGCCAAACCGATGTTGGAAGGCATCGGGCACTACAAGTGCCAAAAGGTCCCCGGCGAGAACAAAGCCTTTATGATCTGCGATGATCCATATCCCTGCCCCTACGACCTGGGGATCATTACATCCTTTGCCCAACGCTTTGAAAAAAAGGCCAAAGTCCAACACGACGACGGATACGGGTGCAAGCACGAGGGAAATAACGCCTGTCGGTACATCGTCACGTGGTAACGGCAGGCTCTCCGTTGCGGTCGATGAAAACATTGGAGGAGATGTATGGATATAAGCGTTCTGTTCAGAAATAGCCTGACTATGTTGGGTTTGCTCATCCCGGCGGCGGGACTGGTCCTGCTTGGGATCCGCTTGCTGGCCGGTCGTGGTGTGATCCTCAAAGTGGGAGCTATGGCTCTGGCGGCTATTGTATTGGATACCGAACTGGGGTTCATACTCGGTCAGATCGGTCTCACTCCGATCAATATCATTATCCTGTATGGCACCGGGATCGCTGGTACGATAGGTCTCTTGTACGTCATGTTTCGCGTGGTGCTCGCGCCGATCCAGGCTCTCATCGCCGTCGGGCAGCGGATTGCCCAGGGTGACTTGAGCGAGACGGTCAGCTACGAGAGCGAGGACGAGATCGGGCACCTGGCGGCCGTACTGGCCGCCACCATCGCGTACCAGCGAGAGATGGCGGCCATTGCCGAGGAGCTGGCCGTGGGCGACCTCACTGCGGATGTATCGCCCCGGTCTGCCGACGATGTGCTGGGCAACGCCTTTGCGCGAATGATCGCCAACCTGCGTGCGCTTGTCGGGCAGGTGGCGGATAACGCAAACACGGTCAACGTAGCCTCGGGCCAGCTTACCGCCTCCGCCGACCAATCGGCGCAGGCCACCCAGCAGGTCGCCGCTACGATCCAGCAGGTGGCCGGGGGTACCGCCCAGCAGACAGAGAGCGTGACCACCGCCACCGCCACGGTCGAACAGGTGGCGCGGGCGATTGACGGGCTGGCCCGGGGCGCCCAGGAGCAGGCGGCTGCCGTCGGCAGAACCTTCGAGATCACCAATCAGATCTCCAGAGCGATCGAGCAGGTGGCGAGCAACGCCCAGGCGGGGGTCAGGGGCGCGACCGAGGCCGCCCAGGCAGCTCGCAGTGGCGCCGAGACCATCGAAATCACGCTCCGGGGCATGCAGAGCATCAAGGAGAAGGTCAGTCTCTCGGCCCAGAAGGTGCGGGAGATGGACCGGCGCTCGGAGGAGATCGGCGTTATCGTGGAGACGATCGACGACATCGCCTCGCAGACGAACCTGCTGGCGCTGAACGCCGCCATCGAGGCGGCACGCGCCGGAGAACACGGCAGGGGCTTTGCGGTGGTGGCGGACGAAGTACGTAAATTGGCCGAGAGTTCCACCGAGGCGACGAAAGAGATCGCGGGATTGATCAGGGAGGTGCAGAAGACCATCACCGAGGCGGTACAGGCGATGGACGAGGGCGCCATCGAAGTGGAGTCTGGCGTGGGCCGAGCGGACGAGGCGGGAAGGGCGCTGGATAGCATCTTGACCGCTGCTGGAGCAGTCAACCGACAGGTGAACGAAATCGCCGCTGCCGCGCGGCAGATCGACATCTCAGCGAACGAACTGGTGAACGGGATGGACCTCGTCTCGGCAGTGGCGGAAGAGAATACGGCGGTGATGGAAGACATGGCAGCCGGTGCCAGTGATGCATCACTGGCGATGGAGAATATCGCCTCCATCGCCGAGGAAAACAGCGCGGCGACGGAAGAAGTCAGCGCGACGGTGGAAGAGGTGACGGCGCAGGTGGAGGAAGTGACCGCTTCGGCGCAATCGTTGGCGGCGATGGCGCAGGAATTGCACGTGCTGGTGGCCCGATTCAGGCTGCCTACAAGAAAAATGCGCGCCGACATGCCGCGGTCCAGCCAGGCCACAGCGACGCCTTTCACGCTGGGCGCCAACAAGCCCTTTGGCCGAGTTACCGCGTTCGAAGGGGGTGATGGTCACAACAATGGACAGCCCTCGGTTGAGTAACAGAGGAACGATACCCATGTTCAATGATACTGTGAGCCAAACGGTAGATGAAACAGTGGCGATCCGTCGCTGTAGCGACGTCGTGACAGCCTGCCAGAAGGGACAGGCATTGGCCAGGCAATTTGGTCTCTCAGGCGACAACCAGGTCAACGTGATCCTCACGATCTTGAACGCGGTGCACAGGATCTCCACAGGCACGGGATACGGCCAGGTCGTTCTCAGCCCTTTTTGGCAGGATAATAAGTATGGCATCGTCGTCAAGATGAACGACAAGACCACCTGGAAGATCTGGCAAAAATCAGAGACTCATTTTGCCACGCTGTTGGAAAACCAGAAGGTATCATCGGCGCGCCCCAAAAAGACACCGGCGATCGTCCTGGAAGTCTTGCCGTTCGAACACATTGAGTGATGGCTGTGGTCAGAGATGTAATTACAGCAAAGCAAGAGGATCTTGATTATGAGAAGTGATTCGTTAGCCGAAGCCCTGTTCTCTATGGAAGAGCCCTGGCAGAGTCGTTTTCTGATCCTGGTGGCAGAAATGGCCACGAACTGGACGTGGAACGGACGGATACCGACGCACAGGGAGATAGTGACCTGGTTGAGTGACCCGGATGTGCGCCGAGAGGTTGCCCTGATGCTGCGCTCGTGGCAGAATCCGTGCGAATGAGTGACCGTGCATTGAAACAATCGTGAGGTATGCACAGAACAGAGAAATGGAGGTGCGTTGTGGCTTGGATCGTGTTCGCTGTTTTGACCATCGCTGATCTCATCAGTCTGTTTTGGGAACGTGATAGGAGTATCATTTGTTTTGAACGTGCGGATGAATCACCCAAAGATTGAGCAGCGGATAGTCAATAAGGCTTCAGTCAGAAGAGACTACGCACAAGCATACCCAATGAGAAGGAAAGGAGAACAATAATGAGAATGAACATCAGGACAAAACTTTTAGGTGGATTTATGATCGTGGTGGCGTTGTTACTGGCCGTTTTTGTTATCGCCTACAACGGACTAAACCGGGTTGGGAACGCTACCGACGTCATATTGGAGGAAGTCGACCACGCCGACTATGTGATGGAGATCAAGGCGCTCGTAGCGAATGAGTGGCAGTGGTACACGGACTATTCTCTCACCCACAAAGACGAGGCACTGGCAGAGGCACGGGCAATCGGCCAGGAGATTGACTCCCAGACTGAGGGGTTGCGTCAGGTGATGATGAGGCACAGGGGAGAGGCGTCAGAGCTTGACGAATTCCTCACCGCGCACGAAGCGTTTGTCGAGGATATGAAAGAGATGGCGGCTGTCTATGTGAGCGGCGATTGGGAGGGCGGTAATCAGATGATGATAGCCGTCGATCAATCAGGTGCAGCGCTTCTAGCAAAACTGACGGACCTGGAGAGACATGCGCAACAAAGTATGGAGGCCGCCAAAAAGAATGCTGATACCGCTCAGGGTTTGGCGGTGACAGTGACCACAACGATAGCTATCGTCGCCGCCATCGTCGCCGTTAGCCTGGGACTTTTCTTATCGCGCTCCATCGCCAACGCCGCGGGGTCGATGGTCCAGGCTGCCGAGCAGATCGCCCAGACGGACCTGGTGACCGTCGCAAATGTAACCGCAGCCATCGCCAATGGTGACCTGACCCAGTCGATGAACGTCCAGACACGAGAGGTCACGTATGAATCCGACGATGAGATGGGCGATCTAGCTCGGGCTTTTAATCAGATGATCGCCCGATTGCACGAAACCGGCCAATCCTTTGAGAATATGGTGGTGGGACTGCGCGATCTGGTTGGAGAAGTGACTGAAAGCGCTACCGGCGTCAACGCGGCCTCTGAGCAACTCTCCGCCTCCGCCGACCAAGCGGCGCAGGCCACTCAGCAGGTTGCCGCGACCATTCAACAGGTGGCCGGGGGCACCGCGCAGCAGACAGAGAGCGTGACCAGCGCCACCGAGACCGTCGAACAGGTAGCGCGGGCGATTGAAGGCGTGGCCCGAGGCGCGCAGGAGCAGGCCGCCGCCGTGGGCAAGGCCGCCGAGGTCGTTGAATCCATCACCGCTGCCGCTCGGCAGGTGTCCGCCACCGCCCAGACCGGTGCCAAGGGTGGCGCTGAGGCCGCTCAGACCGCTCGCAAGAGCGCGCAGACCATCCAGGAGGCGGTCGAGGGGATCGGAGGCATAAAGACCAGCGTCGACCTGGTGTCGAAGCGCATCGCCGAGATGGGCCAGCGCTCCGAACAGATCGGCGACATCGTCGAGGCGATAGACGACATCGCCTCGCAGACGAACCTCCTGGCCCTCAACGCCGCCATCGAGGCGGCCCGCGCCGGCGAGCACGGCAAGGGATTCGCCGTCGTCGCCGACGAGGTGCGCAAGCTGGCCGAGCGATCGGCCGAGGCCACCAAAGAGATCGCCGGGTTGATCAAAGAGGTGCAGCAGACGGTCGAAGAAGCCGTGCGGGCGATGGGTGATGGATCCCGGAAGGTAGATGCTGGCGTGGCCCAGGCAAGCGAGGCCGGAGATGCCCTACAGAGCATTCTTATTGCCGCCGAGGTCGTCACCCGGCAGATGGGGGAGATCGCCATCGCCGCCCAGCAGATGGAAAACTCGACTGAAGAGTTGGCGAACGTGATGGACACCGTCTCGGCCATCGTCGAGGAGAACACCGCCTCTACCGAGGAGATGTCGGCCAGCGCGGGCGAGGTATCGCTGGCGATGGAGAATGTCGCATCGATCTCGGAGGAGAACAGCGCGGCGACGGAGGAAGTGAGCGCGACGGTGGAAGAGGTGACGGCGCAGGCAGAAGAGGTCACCGCATCGGCACAGAGCTTGAGCGCGATGGCGCAAGAGTTGCAGATGGTGGTGGCAGAGTTCAAGCTGCCCGGTGCTGAGGATGATCGAGCCGCGTTGCCGCCGGCCGGGAAAGTACATTCAACGAGCTTTGAGCCAGCCCCGGTCGCGGGGGGCGACGGGCAGGTATATGAAGAAACGTCCATGGTATAGGGCGCGCTGAAGGAGGTGCTGTAGAGACGCGAGCGACACGGGAATGTGAGTGAGGACATAGATCTGTCGAGTTCGAAAAATTCAAACAGTAAGATACATCACGACGTGACCACAAAGGAGGTCATCATGTATGCAAACGAGTTCTATGATTTGGACTATAGTCCCGCCCAAAACCAGGTCAACTGGAAAGTCAAGGGGTTGTGGAGATCGGTTGGCGTCGTCCCGAACATGGAAAAGGACTGGGGCGCTATCCTGGCTCAAACAAAGTCGGGCTTTAACGTCCTGGCCGACTTGACGGAGATGAAGCCCCCTCCCCAGGATGTCGAGGCTCTCCACGCCAAGGTCCAGAAACAGATCATCGATACGGGGGTGCACAAGATCGCGGCAGTCATCGGATCGGCGCTGGTGGACATGTCCGTCCAACACATCGGCAAACAGTCGGGCATGATCCAGTTGATGAGCAACTTTGCCGACGAGGCCAGCGCCCAGGCCTGGCTCGATGCGTCTTAGGAAACGTGGCAAGTTGATACAGGGATTCCTTTGGACGCACACAGCTCTGGGTTTGGGATTCGGGCGCGCGCCGCGAAACAGAACGCCAGAATCCCAAATCCCCGGAGCACGAATTTGAGGAGGGAGTGATGGAAAGCCAATTGGTCGTCTTTGATCTGGCCGATGAACATTATGGAGTAGAGATCGGCGCCGTCGAGAGCATCATCAAGCTACAAACGATCACCAGGGTGCCCCACGCGCCCCAGTTCGTTGAGGGCATCACCAACCTGCGCGGTACGGTGTTGCCGGTGATCGATTTGCGCAAGCGGTTCGGATTGCCCATAAAGGAAGCGACCCGGGAGACACGCATCGTCGTGGCCGAGATGGACGATACGCAGGTGGGGATGATGGTGGACGCCGTGACGGAGGTGCTGCGGGTGGATGAGGAAGCCATCGAGCCGCCGTCGCCCATCGTGGCTACGGTCGACTCGGCTTTCATCACCGGCATCGCCAAGCTGGATGACGGCCAGGACGGTGCCGGTCGACTCATCATCCTGCTGGATCTGGCGAAAGTGCTCTCGCCCGAAGAGCAGTCCAGTCTACGAGCGCTGGAGAAGGATGAGGGCGCTGATCAGCTGGTCGAGGAGTGAGCGGTTTAGTGGTGCGTATGCCTCCTACACTCACGCATTACGCATCACGTTTCAGAAGGAGGACAAGGGATGGCACAGATCCTGGTCATAGATGATTCATCGTTTCAGCGCAACAAGATCCGTACTGTTTTGGAAACCGGGGGCTATGAACTGCTCGAAGCGGCCAGCGGGTACAAAGGTCTGGAGATGGCAGTGGCCGACCGGCCGGACTGCATCTTGCTGGACCTCATCATGCCGGGAATGGGCGGTTTGGAGGTACTGCGCACGTTGCACAACCGGGAGATGAACGTGCCTGTGGTCGTGCTCACCGCAGACATCCAGGGAAGCACGCGCCAGCGATGTTTGCAACTCGGCGCCACTGCCTTTGTCAACAAGCCTTTCGAAGAGAGCGAATTGATCCATGCCATCAGACAGGCGCTCGACGGCAAAGTATAGGAGGCCGCCCCATGTACGTGACGGATGAGCAGATAGACGTCATGAGGGAATTGATCAACATCGGGGTCGGCAGGGCCGCCGGTTCGCTGAACACGATGCTCCGCTCCCACGTTCGTTTGCAGGTTCCCTCGGTTGAGACGCTTTTGCCTTCCGCGCTGGAAGAGAGGATCCGGGAATTGGGAGAAGAGATGCTCTCCATTGTGCAGCTCACATTCCAGGGACCCTTTTCCGGGACTGCGTCTTTGATCTTTCTGACCAGGAGCGCCGCCAAACTCGTGACCGTCCTCACGGACGATGAACGGAACTCACTTAATCTCGACTCGACCCGAATTGGAACGCTCACCGAGGTGGGAAACATCGTCCTGAACGGGATAGTGGGCGTGATCGGCAACGAGATCGAACAATACATTCACTTTTCTGTGCCCACCTATGCGGAGAACCCCGTTGAGGTTCTGCTGACGCCCGGCGATTCCGATGAGGACGCTATGGTCGTATGGGCGCAGGCGCAGTTCACCGTTGAGCGTCATCACATCGCCGGGGACATCATCCTGCTCTTTGAGATCGGTTTGTTCGACGTGTTGTGGGATGCCGTCAATCGAAAATCAGCCAGGGTTTTGTAAACAACCCAATGCCCGCTGATCGGAGAAAAATCACGCCGCGCACTCCAGGTGCGTGGCACTTTTAGTTTTTTACTTCTCACGTCTCACACATTGTGCCTCGCGATTGGAAGGTTTTTGGAAGGTCAGAGGCTCATTTTACAAGGTGGTTGGAAGGTGAGGATAGTATAATTGAGCCAAGTAGTGTGTATTTCGACGTTCAGGTCTGTTTCCGGCAGGCTCTATGTAAGGTGAAAGCGATTATGGGACTCCCATTGACCTTCGACATTGAGGCGGATGAAATAGAGATATTCCTCCAGGACGTCAACGAGCATCTGCAGACGATGGAAGCGGGCATTCTGCGTCTGGAGCGGGCGGCCGACCCCGAAACCCTCAACGAGATCTTTCGGGCCGCCCACACGCTCAAAGCGGTGGCCGCTACGGTGGGGCACCAGCAGATGGCCGAGCTGACTCACACGCTGGAGACGCTGTTCGATGCCATGCGCGAAGATGAGTTGCTCCTCACGCCGGCGGTGACGGATGAACTGCTGATCGCTGTGGATGCCCTCAAGGAATTGCGGGACGAGGTCGTCAATTTGCAGTCCAGCGGTGTGGACGTGGTCGCCATTCTAGGCCGATTGCGCGGACCGATGGAAAACGCTGTTGACGATCAAAAACCGGGTTTTTCGGCAACCCGGGGGTTTTCAGGCGAAGCATCGCACCGGCTGACGCCGAGGGAGATCGCACAGGCGCAAAAATGCCGCCAGGAAGGATACGCCATTCTGGAGATCGACATCGCCGTCGCTGCTGAATGTTTCGCCCCGGCTGCCCGTCTCTTGCAGGCGGCGATGGCGCTGGAAGAAGTGGGCCAGATCGTCGCCCAACATCCCTCGCAACCCGATCTGCTCCAAGACCGCCACGATGGCAACCTGTGGCTCATCCTCGCCGCCCAGGCCGACCAGAGCGCCATCGAAGAACGCCTGACGGACGTTTCCGAATTGTCCGAATTTCGAGCGCGACCCTGCGCCATCGCTCCGATCTATGCGCCGCAGGACGCGATCCAACAGGAAAGAGAGAAAACGGTGCGCATCAGCGTGGAGCGTCTCGACACCCTGATGAACCTGGTAGGAGAACTGGTCACCGATCGCACCCGCCTGACGCAGCTCGAAGAGACGCTGAGCGCCGAGTTCGGCAAAAATGGCAACATCGGCAGGCTGGGCGAGATGGTGACTCATTTTGGTCGAGTCGTGGGCCAGTTGCAGGGAGAGGTGATGCAGGCCCGCATGTTGCCCATCGAGCACCTCTTTGAAAAATTTCCCCGCCTGGTGCGCGACCTGGCCCGCGCCGCCGGCAAGCAGGTCAATCTGGTCATCGCGGGCGAGGCCACGGAACTCGACCGCTCCGTCATCGAGATCATCGGCGACCCGCTGATACACCTGCTGCGCAACGCGGTGGACCACGGTATCGAACCCCCCGAGGAACGGGCCGCGGCGGGCAAACGGGAAACCGGCTCGATCTGGCTGGAGGCCGGGCACGAGGAAGGACAGATCGTGATCACGGTCAAGGACGATGGGCGGGGGATCGAACCGGCGCGGATACGAGCGGCTGCCGTGGAACGCGGCCTGCTTTCTGAGGAGGAGGCCGCCCAGCTCGACGACGACGCGGCCATCTCCCTGATCTTTGAGCCTAATCTATCCACCGCCGAGGAGATCACCGATGTCTCGGGACGGGGAGTGGGACTGGATGTGGTCCGCACCAACGTCAAGCGGCTCAGTGGCGCGGTAGTCGTGGAAAGTAAGGTGGGAGCGGGCACAACCTTCCGCCTCACGCTCCCCCTCACGCTGGCCATCGTGCAGGCGATGCTGGTGGCCCTGGGAGAGGACGTGTACGCCATTCCCCTGACGGGCATCGTCGAGACATTGTATTTGTCGGACGTGACGGTCAGCAGCGTGAAAGGCGTGCCGGTCATCCACTGGCGGGATTCTGTGCTGCCGCTGGTCTACTTGCGCCGATTCTTCTCTCATCCAGGGGAAGAAACTGGATTTTTGGAAACCTCTCAGCAGGCCGTGGTGACGGTGGCGTGGGGCAAGCAGCAGATCGGCCTGGTGGTGGATGGACTGATCGGAAAACGGGAAATTGTGATCAAGTCGTTCAGCCCCATCCTGGGCAACGTGCCGGGGTTATCGGGCTGTACCATTCTGGGCGATGGGCGTATCGCACTTATCATAGACGTGCCGGGCCTGGTCGGCGCTCGCTTGCAGGCTCAGAGACAGGAGAGGACGACGTGAGAGAATCGGAGAAACAAAAAGAGATTTGGAAACGCTTGATAGACGGGCCGCGGGGAGAGAATGCGCTGCGCACGGTGATGTGGAGGATGGCCTGCGATCTATCCAGTATGGTGGGCCGAACGATCAGCAACGGCGACCCCCAGGTGGAGGCGGTGCCTCTATCTGAGGTGGCTGTGCGCGCGGGCGATCTCGAAGCCGAGATGGTGGGCGTCTACCTGGTGATGCAGAGCGGACTGCGTGGGCAGGCGATCCTGATTCTACCAGTGACCTGCGCGCTCTGCCTGGCCGATCTACTGATGGACGAACCGCTGGGCACAGCAACCTTTCTCGGTGAGATGGAGCGATCGGCGTTGGCCGAGATCGGCAACTTGGCGGTCTCCTCTTTCCTCAACGCTGTGGCCACAAACACCGGGGCGGCCGAGTTGTTGAGGCCCTCCTCGCCGGCTGTGATGGTGGACATGTTGGGCGCCATTTTGGACGTGATCGTCACGCCGGTGGCCGCCGTGAGGGACGATCTCCTGATCATTGAGACGACTCTCAGGGATGCCAAGGACGTCGTGCAGGCTCGTTTCTGGATGCTGCCCGATCCGGCGCTCCGGATAAGCGCCAACTGACCGTGGAGGCAGATCGTGACCGACAACGTGCGCACCGTCTCTATCGGAGAAGTCATTGTGAGCAACGCCCTCAACGACGTGCTGGTGGCCTACGGGATCGGCTCGTGTGTGGCGGTTTGCCTGTACGACCCGGTGGCAAAGATAGGAGGTATGTTGCATGCCTTGCTGCCAACCGCTCCTAACGGAAACCCACGGTCAGGTAACCCGGAGCCTTCGGCAAAATATGTCGATCATGGCGTATCGCTTCTGATCGGATCGCTCGTAGAGTTGGGCGCCAAACCCACCCGGCTGGTCGCGCAACTGTGCGGGGGCGCTCAGGTTTTGAACGCCCCCGGCTTTGACGGCTGGCTGAACATTGGGGAGCGCAACGTGAAGGCGGCCCGCTCTGCCCTGCGGGCGGCGGGTCTCCGGATAAAGGCCCAGGCCACCGGTGGGCAAATTGGTCGCACAGTGAGGCTCTACATCGCCGACGGGCGAGTGACCCTGAGAAGCCTGGGACGGAGCGAACAACCAATAAGCATAGGAAACAAGGTGACAGGGTGACGAGGAGAGATACGCGTTATGCAAATTACGTCCTCGTCACGTTCAGGAGGTTCAGATATGGCTAAAATCATGATCGTGGACGATAGCCTATTTATGCGCAACCGGATCGCCAATTTGCTCGCCAAGCAAGGCTACGAAACTATCGTGGCCGAGGATGGTGTGGCGGCTGTAGACGCGTACCGCCGAGACAGGCCCGACGCGGTGTTGATGGACATCACGATGCCGCAAAAAGACGGCCTGAGCGCGCTGACCGAGATCCGTCAGTTCGATCCCCATGCCATCGTGGTCATACTCACGGCGCTGAACCAGAAGCTGGCGGCAGCGCGGGCGATACACCTGGGAGCCAAGGACTTTTTGGTCAAGCCCACCCCTCCCAGTCAGTTGCTTACGGCAGTACAAAAAGCATTGGGATGAGGTGTGATGCACGTTCCTGGCGACTCGACAGAGCTTGATCAAGCCTTACCCAGGGATCGTCCCATTCGCGTCCTGGTGGTAGACGACTCGGCCTTTATACGGCATTCGATTGCCAAGCACCTGGAGGCGGACCCGGAGATCACTGTGGTGGGCAAGGCATACGATGGGCTGGACGCGCTGACCCAAATCGCGGCCCTCAAACCCGACGTGGTCACGCTCGACGTGGAGATGCCGCGCATGGACGGCCTGGCCGCGCTGCGGCGCATCATGGCGGAATATCCCACGCCGGTCATTATGCTCAGCGCGTACACTCGGCGCGGCGCCCGCGCCACTATCCAGGCGCTTATGCGGGGCGCGGTGGACTTTGTGCCCAAGCCGGCCATCCACGCCGAACTCGACGACGTCATCGAAGAGCTGATCGATAAGGTAAAAGTCGCTGCCAGCGCGCCCGCTGCCTCTCGCCTTTCCTCCCTGCCCGTTCATCCAGGCCCCTCTGCTCCCCGGTCGAGACCGCGTCCGGTTCACAAGGGCGATCCCTTGATCATCATCGGGGCTTCTACCGGCGGACCGCGCGCGCTGCAACAGATATTATCGGATCTGCCCGCCGACCTGCCCGCTGCCGTGACGGTGGTGCAACACATGCCCGCCGGCTTTACCGAGGCGCTGGCCCAGCGGCTGAACGAAAGCAGCCCGCTCGTCGTGCAAGAGGCGGCGCACGGCGACCGGCTGGCGCGGGGTCTGGCGCTGCTGGCACCCGGCGGCTCTCACCTCCGATTCAACGGGCGCAGGCAGGTGAGCCTGGATCAAGGGCCGCGTCGCAACGGGGTGCGGCCCGCCCTGGACGTGAGCATGGAGTCGGCGGCTGCCCGTCATGGCACGGCCGTGATCGGCGTGGTGCTCACCGGCATGGGATCCGATGGCACGTTGGGAGCCAGGCAGATCAAGGCCGCCGGGGGCAGAGTGATCGCCGAGCACGAATCGACCAGCGTGGTGTACGGCATGCCGCGCAGTGTGATCGAGGCCGGACTGGTGGACCGGGTGGCGCCGCTGCCAGAGGTGGCTTTGACATTGCTGGAGATGATCCGGTGAACGTGACGATGGAAGCACAGGAGTACACCTTCATCAAGCGCAAGGTGCTGAGCCTGACCGGCGTAGACTTGAACTGCTACAAGACCCAGCAGGTGCAACGGCGTCTCCGGACGTATCTGGTCAAGTCGGGACATTCCGACTGGCACAAATTCTTTCGCGCCATACAGGACGGCTCGGAAGAACTGTACAAGTTCAAGGACTATTTGACCATCAACGTCTCTTCCTTTTTTCGCGACATGGGAAAATTCGAGTATCTGCGGGAATCCATCCTGCCCGGGCTGATGCGCGGGCGCCCCCGGCTGCGGGTGTGGAGCGCGGGATGTTCGCACGGCCACGAGCCGTACTCGCTGGCCATCACGCTGGCCGAGGCGACCGGCTTTTATCGCCAGCACTATATCCTGGCCACCGACATTGACCGCTCTGCCCTGGAGCGATCCAAGGCCGGCGGCCCCTACTCTACCGAAGAGGTGGAAAAAGCGCCTCCCGCTTTGCTCGCTCGATACTTCAAGGCCCGCGACGACGGCTACTATGTCACCGAGAGCCTGCGACGCAAGGTGAACTTTGGCTATCATAATCTCCTGGCGGATCCCTTTGAGGGTGGATTCGATCTGATCGTCTGTCGCAATGTGGTGATCTATTTCACGTCTGAGGTGAAAAATCGCCTGTACAAACAGTTCTACGACGCACTGCGACCCGGCGGCGTGCTCTTTGTGGGCAGCACCGAGGTGGTATCCGGAGCCGCCAAGCTGGGGTTTGAGACGGCGGGCATCTCCTTCTATCGCCGCAACCACATAGGGTGACGATCACTGGGAGATTGTGACGGACCCGACGAAATTTGTCACAGGAGTTGTATCATGACGACGCATCATAAAAAAGTGCTCATTGTAGAAGACAGCCCGGCCCAGGCGCTGATGCTACAGCAGCGGTTGGACCAGGAGGGGCTACAGACGCTCTGGGCCCCTGATGGACGGATCGGGGTGGCGATGGCGCGGCAACAGATGCCGGACGTGATCGTGCTCGATCTCGAAATGCCCGAGATGAACGGCTTTGAAGCGTGCAAGCTTCTGAAGGAAAGCGACCGCACGGCCAACATCCCCATCGTCATGCTCACGGTTCGCACCGAACCCAACGCGTTGATGCAGGGGATCGACCTGGGGGCGATTGATTTTATTCCCAAGGATGCCTTTTCTGAAACCGTGCTCATCGAGACCTTGCGACAGTTACGTATCCTGGACGACCCTCAGAATGGGGAGAATGATGAACAGGAAGCAGACCATAGCGATTAAAAACGCGTTCGACGTCACCCTGGCGCGGATGCAGGTACGTCAGCGCGCCCGCGCGATCGGCCTGGGTATACAGGATCAGGCGTCTATTGCCCTGGCGACCTCTTCGTTGGCCCACGCGCTTAAGTTGGGGGAAGCAGCAGAGGAGAGTACTATTGACATTTATAGCCCGAACGAAGGGGAGCGCTTGGGCGTGCAGGTGGTATGTACGGTGGCCAATGGCGCGGCCTGGGACCCCGAATCGAAGGTGTTTGCAGATACCCGCTGGATGGTTGACGAGTTGACGGTTGAGACATTGCCGTCCAACGATATAGAGGTCACCTTGATCAAGTGGGCGACGTGAGGAGTTATCTATGGGCGAGACTGTGGGAATGGACGGGATGAATCCCCAAAAAGTTCTGGTGATCGAAGATAGCCCGACCCAGGCGTTGCACTTGCAGGGGCTATTGGAGGAGGAAGGCTTCCAGGTCATCGTGGCCCGCGACGGGGAGGCCGGTTTGCAGACGGCGCAGAGAGCACGCCCCGACGTCGTCGTGCTCGATCTGGAGATGGCGGGAATGAATGGGTTGCAGGTCTGCCAGCGATTAAAAGAGATGCGCCAGACCACCTCGATCCCGGTGATCATGTTCACCCACCACGACGACCCCGAAGTGATCACATTGGGTATCCAAATCGGCGCGGTGGATTACATTCCCAAGGACGCTTTTGCCGACACGACTCTATTGGAGACGCTGCGGCAAATGGAACTGGACGCGCCATGCGCTGCGGGAGCATAGCAGCGTCGGCGCAAGGGCTTGAGGCGGTGTGATGGAAACCATAGACGTTCTCGTGGTAGATGACTCGCCGATCATACGGCAGATACTGGTCAACATGCTCCAGAGCGAGCCGGGGTTCCGGGTCGTGGGGCAGGCGCGAGACGGAGAGGAAGCCGTGCAGTTGGCGGCGCATCTGCAACCCGACGTGATCACGATGGACATCTGTATGCCCCGGATGGATGGGTTGCAGGCGACCGAGCAGATCATGAAGACCACGCCCAGGCCCATCGTCGTGGTGGCGAGCAGCGTCTATGACGAGGATCTGCACGTCGCCTTCGACGCCGTCGCCGCCGGCGCATTGACCGTGGTCGAAAAACCGAAGGGGCTTTCTCCCGCCGACTATGAGGCCGTGCGCGAGCAACTGGTGACGACCATCCGGCTGATGGCCGAGGTGCCCGTGATCGCCGTCGGGTCAGAGCGCGAGCAGGCGGGCGAATCGCACACAGAGCCAGACGTCGAATTGATCGCCATAGCCGCGTCCACCGGCGGCCCGGGCGTGCTTTACCAGATCCTCGGCGCCCTGTCGCCGATCCTCTCCATTCCCATCCTGATCGTGCAACAGATCACGCACGGCTTTGTGCAGGGACTCGCCTGCTGGCTGGATAACGTGACCGCGCTGGAGGTAGCGGTGGCGAAAGAGAACGAACAGATCGCGGCGGGGCGTATCTTGATCGCGCCGGAGGACATGCACATGACGGTTGCCCCCGGCGGCGTCGTCCAACTCGACGATTCACCGCCCTGGAACGGAGCGCGCCCCTCGGCCACGCGCCTGTTCCACTCGGTGGCGGAAACCTACGGAGCCGCCGCCGTCGGCGTGGTGTTGACGGGCGCGGGCGAGGATGGGGCCGAGGGACTGGCGGCCCTCCAACAGGCGGGCGGGCGCGTCATCGCGCAAAAAGAAGAGGGGTGTATGTTCTTTGGGATGCCCCAGGCGGCGCTCGAGCGGGGGATCGTGAGCCAGGTATTGTCGCCCAACGAGATCGCTCTGGCACTGAACCGGCTTGACAGACGCCATAAATATGATAAGCTTCCCAAAACAACGGGCGAGTAGATGCTGACGCGAGCAGAGGAGAGAGTCATGACGAACGCGGAGAAACCACTCACGAACAACCCCGACGCACAGAAAGAGCTGATATCGCCGCACGAGCACGCGATCCTGGCATCCATCGCCGATGGCGTGATCGTCAGCGACGTCGAGGGTCAGATGGCCTGGCTCAACCAGGCCGCCGCCCGTATGCTGAGCCTGGATCCCCAGACGGTGACCGGGCACCCAATCCGCAAACTCTTCGAGCCATTTCCTGCTCGCGGTCCCTCCACCGTGATCGAAACCTTCGACCGCCTGTACGCCGACCCTTACACGGACAGGCAAGAGGAAGAGAGCGATGAAACGACCATAGCCGTCGGCGCCCAGGTCATCCAGACGCGCCTCTCTCCTATCCTGACCGAGGCGGGCGAGTTCCTGGGGATTGTGGCCGTACTGCGCGACATCACCCGCGAGGTCGAGGCCGAGCGAGCCAGGAGCGAGCTTATCCACGATGTCTCCCACGAATTGGGCGCGCCCCTGACCGCTATCAAAGGGTACAGTGAGATGTTGTTGCGCCAGGTCTCGGGGCAGCTCGGGGAGCAGCACGAGAATTTCTTGCGCATCATCCAGAGAAACGCGGACCGCCTGGTCGCACTGGTCCACGATCTATTGGACATCAGCCGCATCCTGAACAATCAACTGGAACTGGATATGGGCCCCGTCCAGATGGAGGCGGTACTCCGCAACGCGGCAGACGCCATACAACTGCAATGCAATCAAAGAGGTCTGCACCTGGCGGTCGAGGCCGAGTCTAACGTAGGATTGGTGTTTGGCGACAAGAACCGACTCGCCCAGGTCATCGTCAACCTGGCCCAAAACGCCTGCCACCGCACGCCGGGCGGCGGGCGTATCACTCTCGCGCTTTCGCGCACCGAGGGCGCGGTGCAGGTGGACGTCACCGATACGGGCATTGGTATTCCTCTGGAAGAACAGAACAAGATATTCCAGCGCTTCTACCGGCCGCACGTGCCCACCACTCCCGACGCCGAGAGCACCGGGCTGGAGTTGCCCATTGCCAGAATGCTGATCGAGATGCATGGCGGGCGCATCTGGGTGGAGAGCGAGCCTGGGCAGGGGAACGCCTTCTCCTTCGTGCTGCCCTTGCACGATGTGGTCGGCGACGTGGTCGAGCCTGCCGAAACGAAACGGACGATATTGGTCGTCGAGGATGACAATGACCTCGCCCAACTCATTGCGCTGCAACTCCAGCAGGAGGGATACGAGGTACTCATAACTGAAAAGGGGGAAGAGGCTCTGCGATTGGCGCGCAATCGAGACATCGATCTGATCACGCTGGATATTATGCTGCCAGACATCACAGGCATGGACGTGTTGCGCCGGCTCAAGGCGGATAGTGAGACGGCGGACATCCCGGTGATCGTCGTATCCGTGCTGCAACCCGAGGACAGCACCAGCGGATCGCGCATTGTCGATCACATTACCAAGCCCTTTGCGCTCGAAAGGCTGACGGACAGTGTCCGCCGCACGCTGGCGACCACATGACGAGATAGATAGCTCTATTCTTAAGCCGTGTTGATGGGTCCTCTCACTTTTCTATCGTTCTTCCCATGCGTTAATCTGTGTTAACGTTGAAACAAAACTGAAACGCTTTTGCAAGGTTTCTGTGCCCCACGATCAGAAAAACTTGTGCTATACTAGGGTACAAGATATAGTCCAAAATAAACCTCAAAGGATCGCCAACAACAACCTCAAGGAGGGATGGTTGATCCCATGCTGCTCTCAAAAAAGCTGCCCATTAAGAACGCCTGTCAAATTTCGACACACTGCCGACGTTCTTGGGACAACCGGGCGAATCGAAACCGTCACCCTACTATTGATTGCAGAGGTATGCCATGACCCCTGAGCACATCTTGATCGTGGAAGACGAGACCCAATTCGCCTTCAACCTGAGTGAGACGCTAGAACGCTCGGAGCAAGGGTATCGCGTCAGTGTCGTTCACTCGGGAGAAAAGGCGCTTCAAGAGGTGAGGGAAACACGTCCAGATCTGGTGTTGATGGACGTTCAGCTGGCAGGAGAGCTGAACGGCGTACAGACGGCGGCTAAAATCAAGGCCCAGTTTGACATTCCGGTGGTCTATTTGACGGCCTATGCAGACGATATTCTGTTGCAGTGGGCCAAGGCGACCGAGCCTTATGGCTACCTGGTCAAGCCCGTTCCAGATAGAGAACTCTACGCCACCGTCAAGATGGCGCTCTACAAACACAGTCTGGATAAAAAGCTGAAGAAGAGCGAAGAGCGTTTCCGTGCGCTGGCCCAGAATTCTTTGGATATCATCACCGTGATCGAGACCGATGGAACCTGCAGCTATGCCAGTCCCTCTCTTGAGCGAGTGCTCGGCTACTCGCCGGACGAGTATGTAGGGACGAGCTTTTATGAACGCATACATCCAGAAGATCAACCGCGGGTCGCAGACATTTTCGCCGAGTTGCTCCAAAGTTCAGGTATCACGCCCACCGTCGAGTTCCGCTACTTGCACAAGGATGGCTCGTGGCGCTGGATCGAGTCCTCCGGTGGTAATCTGCTCGACAGCCCGGCCGTCGCCGGAGTTGTAGGCAGCTCCCGCGACATCACCGAGCGCAAACAGATGGAAGCCGCCCTTGAGCATCGCAGCGTTCTGCTCCAGACCGCTGCCGATATCTCGCACGCGGCCAGCAGTATACTCAATCTGGACGAATTGGTCCGGCAGGCTGTGGAGCTGATCCGAGAGCGGTTTGGCCTGTATTACGTCGGCCTGTTCCTGGTGGAGGTTGGATCGGCGTGGGTGATATTGCAGGCAGGCGCAGGTGAGGTGGGTCAGCAAATCTTGGAACAAGGCCACAAGTTGAAGGTTGGCGGTGACTCTATGGTCGGCTGGTGCGTGGCCAACCGAGAGGCCTGTGTTGCACAGAACGGGATCGCGGCAAGCTCGGTCGAATCGGGCGAGGAGATTGTGCGGCTCGATAACTCATCTTTATCAGAGACACGTTTCGAACTGGCGCTACCGCTCTTCAGCCGGGGAGAGGCCATCGGCGCGTTGACCATCCAATCTACTCGGGAAACTACTTTCGGCGATGAAGACATCGAGGTGTTGCAGGCGATGGCCAACCAACTGGCCAACGCCATCACCAACGCGCGGCTATACCAGGAGACCCAGGACTTGGCGGCTGAACTGGAGCGGCGTGTGAATCGGCGAACGGCGCAACTATCCAAAGTTAACCTTGAGCTAGAGGCCGAAATTGCCTGGCGCAGGCAGGCGGAAAAGAAACTGCGGCGGCACAACCGCAATCTGGAACTGCTCACTCGGGTGGATCAGGCGCTCGGTTCCACACTCGACCTGGATCGGGTACTCGTCACCGTCCTGGAGGAGGTACATCGTCTACTGGGTGTGACCAGTTGCTTCATCTGGTTGAGGGACCCGGAGACGGACGAGCTGGTCTGTCGCCAAGCTATTGGTCCCAGCAGCGAACTTGTGTGTGGTTGGCGGTTGCCACCTGGAGAGGGGTTTGTCGGCTGGGTGGTCCGCACCGGCAAAAGCCTGGTTGTGCCGGACGCGAGGATCGACAAGCGAGACTTTAAGGGGATCGACGAGCGGACCGGATTGACGATGTGTTCTTTCCTCACCGTCCCATTGCGGATCCAAGAGAGTGTGATCGGTGTGCTCCAAGTGGCGGATACAAGCATAGGCTGCTTTGACAAAACAGATCTGGAGTTGATGGAACCGTTGGCTGCCTCGGCTGCTGTTGCTATCGAGAACGCGCGGTTGTATAAAGAGGCCGAGGGCCTGCGGGTCTTTAACGAGAATATTGTACGGAGCATGGAGGAGGGGGTGCTTCTCGAAGACAAAACAGGACACATCACCTTTGCCAACCCAAAGGCTGTAGAAATGTTGGGCTATGCGCCTGAGGAATTGGTAGGCCAGCACTGGAGCACCTTCGTACCTCCTGAATACCTGGCGCAGGTTGAGGAGGAATCTGCCAATCGTCCTCAGGGCATCACCAGCCGGTATGAGGCAGCCCTGCTGAACCGGGAAGGCCAGCAGGTGCCCGTTATTATCAGTGCCCGGCCGCTGTTCGAGGGCGAGCGCTTCGCCGGTGTGCTCGTCGTTTCAACCGACATCACCGAGCGCAAGCAGGCGGAGCAGGCGCTGCGGGAGTCGGAGAAACGCTATCATAGCTTGTTCGATGGCATGCCCGTGGGCCTCTACCGGACTACACCGGCGGGACAGATCCTCGATGCCAATCCGGCTCTGATGCAGATGTTGGGAATCCAAGAGCAGAGCATGCTTGCAGAAATCAATATGTCTGATTTCTACGTTCATCTGGAAGAACATAGACAATTCCTTGATTTGATGGAACGTGAAGGGGGCGTGCAGCATTGGGAGGCACAGTTGTGCCGCCAAGATGGGACATTCCTCTGGGCGGAGCTTGACGCCCGCACCGTTTACGCCGACGATGGCAGCGCGCTCTATTTTGAGGGCAGTATGGAGGACATCACTGCGCGTAAACAGGCCCAGGAAACGTTGCAGCGGCGCAATCGCGAACTGTCTCTGCTCAATCGCATTGGACATGTACTCGGCTCCACCCTCGAACTGGATCATGTGCTCGTCAATTGTCTGGAGGAGGTCCGAAATCTGCTGCATGTGATCGCCTGCTCGGTCTGGTTGATTGATCCAGAGACGGACGAATTGGTCTGCCGGCAGGCCACCGGCCCTCAAAGCGAGGTCGTCCGCGGCTGGCGCCTGCCACAGGGCAAGGGATTGGCCGGTTGGGCGGCGCGCAATCGCGAGAGCCTGATCGTGCCAGACGCAAGGGTCGATGAGCGGCATTTTAAGCAAGTGGATCGACAGACGGGTCTGGAGCTGCGCTCTTTCCTCAGTATCCCACTGTGGGCCAAAGAGAAGGTGATCGGTGTGCTGCAGGTGATGGACACAGAGGTAGGGCGCTTTGATGAAATAGACCTGGAACTGTTAGAGCCTCTCGCTGCATCTGCGGCCATCGCGATCGAGAATGCACAGCTCTACGAGCAGATCAAGCATCGCAACGAAGAACTGCTGGCTCTCAACGCTATTGCTACGACGATCAGCGAGTCGCCTGACCTGGATCGCATCCTCAACTCCTCGCTAGAAAAGGTGTTGGAAGTAATGGAGATGGACGGGGGTGGAGTTCTGCTTTTCGGTAAGGATGAGGAAGACTCGTTGGAGCTAGCCGCCCATCGCGGTTTTTCACCCGAGTCAGTTAAAGAGCTAAAAACATACCGGGTGACTGATGGTATGATCGGCCAGGCGCTCGCATCGGGACAATCGTTTATGGTGACCAATGCTTTGAACAACCTCCCATCTCAACTGGGGATCGTCAGGCGAGAACCATTTCACACGGTGGCCTGTGCCCCCATCAAGTCGAAGAACAGGGTGCTGGGTATGCTGGGTGTCTTTAGTCGTGACCCCCGCCAACTGAGTTCTCAGCAAGTGCAATTGCTCACCAATATCGGCAACCAGGTCGGCGTAGCTATCGAGAACGTCCGGTTAGTCAAGGAAGCATCCGAGGTAGAACTCTTACAAGAACTGAATCGTCTGCGGTCGGAACTGATCGCCAACGTCTCGCACGAACTCCGCAGTCCCCTGGGATTGATCAAAGTCCTGTGCACTTCATTGTTGATGGATGACGTGGAGATCGACCAAGAGACCCAGTTACAGTTCCTTCAGGGCATTGACCAGGAGACGGATACACTGGAAGCCATCGTCAATAACTTGTTGGACCTATCTCGAGTGGAAAGTGAGAAACTGCGCCTGGACAAGCGCCCTACAGACCTGGGCCAATTGACAAAAGAAATCATCAAAGTGATAAAAATGAATACTCAATCCTCCAAACACCGCTTTGTCCAGGATTTCCCCGCTCGTCCGCTGATGGCGACGGTGGATGCCAGGAGCATTTCACAGGTATTGCGCAATCTTTTAAACAACGCTGTCAAATACTCCCCCGAGGGTGGAGTTATCACCGTCCAGGGTCGTGGGGATGATGAGCAGTGCCTCATTGGGGTCAATGACCAGGGGATAGGCATCCCTCCTGAGGATTGGGAGCGGATTTTTGAGCACTTTTATCGTGTTGATAACGAGAGCACGCAGAACATAGGAGGCGTGGGTCTGGGGTTGGCCGTCTGCCGGGGTATCGTGGAAGCTCACGATGGTCGCATCTGGGTGGAGAGCACTCTCGGTTCGGGGAGCACTTTTTACTTCACGCTGCCTGCCGGCGACGACTCGGAATCCTAGTTTCCACGGTCTCCGAGTTCCTGCATGGCCGTACTGTTCAGACCTGATGGGTCCAAGCTGAAAGGGGGGCGAGAATGCACAGGGACAAGACTCGCGTTTTAGTGGTGGACGACGAACCCAAATACATCTGGGCTACAAAGTTCAATCTGGAAGCCAGAGGGTATGAGGTGCTCGCCGCGCAGGATGGGCCAACAGCTATAGGGTTTGTCGCCAGTGAGGAACCAGACCTCGTGATCTTGGACATCAAGATGCCAGGCATGGACGGGTACGAGGTTTGTCGGTCTATCCGCGAATTCTCGGCTGTGCCGATCATCATGCTCACCGCTCTGGCGGAGGACGGTAACAAGATCAAGGGCCTGGATGTGGGCGCCGACGATTATGTGACCAAGCCGTTCAGCGTCGAGGAGCTTTTGGCCCGAGTCCGGGCTGTCCTGCGACGTGTCGAACTGTCGGAACAGCAGAACCCGGATCCTGTCTTTGCTGTGGGCGATTTTCGGATCGATTTCGCCCGCCAGCGCGTATTTGTCGGCGAAAGGGAAGTAGATCTGACGCCCACCGAATATCGCCTGTTGCGCGAACTATCCAAACACGCCGGACGGGTATTGGTGTCCGAGTATTTATTGGAAAGCGTGTGGGGGGTTGGGTATGAAGGAGAGAACCAACTGATACGAAAAGTCATCTATCGCCTGCGCCAGAAAATCGAGCCTGATCCTAAAAATCCCCGGTACATTCTGACCAGGCCCGGCATGGGCTACTTGTTAAATCGATTTGATTAATCCAGCATTCTCATTTTTTCCCTCAGGAGCCACACACGTTTGAGTGTGTGGCTCTTTTGTTTCTCATCACCCCCCAACGTCTGTCCAAGCAAGCCTGTGCCCAATTTTGAGATTGGGACAACTTTGGAACGTCAAAAGGTTTTTTTGGAACACGTTTGAGACATAGGGAGAGTACAATATGGCAAGCTTCGGCTCCTGATGGTAAGAAAGTATAACATTGGGGGTGATAGAGGAGTACCCAAATATGATTACAAACTCGACAGAAAAAAAAGCGCTCGTTCTGAGTGACAACGAAAACCTTTCCAGAGCGATAGAGATTAGCCTGGACATCCTTTTGAACGTAAAGGTCATAAACCTCACGCCGAGTTCGTCAGAAAAGTTGGGAAACGCAAATAGCAATGTCGATCTGATCGTGATGGCGATGAGTTCACCTAACGACGAACCGGTCTGGACGTTGACCAGAGCCTTGCTGGCTAGACAAGTTGGACAGGTTCCCTTATTGATCATCTCCGATAGGCCGTTTGACTCGGATCCAAACGTCAACATCTTTCATCTGGACTTTCCCTTTGGCATTGATGGACTCCGCGCCAAGGTCAGAGAAATTCTCCAAGTTGCCTGACGAGTTCTCTAGGAATGCCGAGATCGAGACGGCTGATGGGTAAGTTTGCAGCGCAGCGGCGATCGAAGGAGTAACAGCGATTAGAACCGAACGTATTGCACCAGAGTTTTCGCGGGAGAAATGATAAATAAGGGTGACGGAGATGGCTAAATCTCAGTAGTACTAGCGAGGGATACGAAATGAAAGATGCGTACAAGAGCAAGAAGCAACTCGTAGCGGAATTGGCGGAACTGCGCCGACGGGTTACAGAGTTGGAGGTAGCAGGGAGCGAACGCGAGCGGGTGTATGAGGCCCTGCGTCAAAGTGAGGAACGGTATCGTGCTGTGGCCGAGTCGGAGGTCGTCGGTATCGCCATCACGGATCCCAAAGAAAATTTGGTCTTTGGCAATCCTGCCTTTGCCAAGATGCTGGGCTACTCACAGAGTGAATTGATGGGCATCAATCTCTCCAAACTGGCAGATCCAACAGAGTTTGCCAAGTATCGGGATCAGACAGTTGCGAGAAAGGAGGGCCGGCACAGTCACTATGAGACCACATTGCGCCGCAAAGACGGAGGCATTTTGAACATCCTCGTCTCTGCTTCGCCTCTCACGGCACAGGATGGCGGCTTTCTGGGTACCCTGGGAGTGATCGTTGATATCACCGAGCGCAAACAGGTGGAAGGAGCATTACTGCGGCGCCATGCCCAATTGGAAGCGTTGCAGCAAGTGGGATTGGAGATCAGTGCCCAACTGGACCTGGACATCTTGCTCCATTCCATCGTTTCGTGGGCGGCTGAGCTGCTGGAAGGAGTCGCGGGAGGGCTCTATCTCTACCGACCCGAGCAGGACGCAATGGAGTGGAGCGTGTTCGTTGGTCCCGACTCGGTAGCGCCCGTCGGAACCATCATCCACCGGGGCGAGGGGCTCTGTGGCAAGGTCTGGGAGGCTGGACGGCCTCTGATCGTGAACGACTATGGCCGCTGGGAAGGACAGGCTGCCTCCTGGGAGGAGCATCCCGTCGCCGCCATCGTGGGAGTACCAATCTCCTGTGGCGAAGAGTTTCTGGGGGTACTGGAGGTTGCAACGGACGTTCAACGTGCCTTTTCCCGTGCCGACGCTGATCTGCTCGTCTTGTTCGCCAACCAGGCGGCTATCGCCATCCGCAACGCCCGCCTGTACGAGGCGGTTCAGCGAGAATTGGTCGAGCGTAGACGAACAGAGAAGCTATTGGAGCGGCGTGCCAGCCAGTTAGCGCTCATCAATGACACGGGGCAGGAGATCACTGCTGTGCTCGAGCTAGACAGTCTCCTGGACCGAGCCGTCCAGTTGCTGAGTGAGAGGTTTGGGTACGACCACCTGACATTTATGACCGTCGATCGCGGGCAGGAAGAGCTGGTGATGAGGTCTCGACGTGGCCCCATGGCTCAAGTGCTCCGTCGTGGTCATCGAATGAAGTTAGGGGAAGGTATGACAGGTTGGGTGGGTCGCCACGGCAAGACGTTGCTGGCTAACGATGTGAACGCCGAGCCACGTTACGTTAACCCGTTTCCTGACGTGATAAAAACCCAGTCGGAACTAGTCGTGCCTATTCGGATGGGCCAAAAAATTCTGGGAGTGCTCGACATCCAAAGTCCGCAGACCAACGCTTTCGATGAAAACGACGTGATGGTATTGGAAACCCTGGCCAATCAGATCGCCGTGGCCATTGAGAACGCGCGATTATACGAGGCAGTTCGACAAGAGTTGGCTGAGCGCAAGCAGGCAGAGGAAGCGTTACAAAGGGCTTACGAGGACGTGGAAAGAAAGGTGGAAGAGCGAACCGCCGCATTGATGCGCGAAATGTCCAGGCGCAAGCAACTGGAGGTAGCACAGGCACACTTGAAACAAGAGATTATTGAAGCACAACGACGAGCACTGTTGTAGCTCTCGCGTTCATCAGTTCCTTTGGAGGCACATCAATTCCATATGTATTTACTATCAATCGTTTATTGGGAAATCAATGCTTTGGCTTTCCTAACTATCCAACACAGGGTCCAACGATGAACATAATAGATGAAACATTTGTGACACTCCGTAAATATGTGGATGTCGTGACTGCTTGTCAGGAAGGGCAGACGTTAGCGGTTCGTTTGGGTCTGTCAGACGACGACCAAATTAATGCCGTTCTCGCTATCTTGAAAGTGGCACGTGAGACCACCAAGTATGGTAGACATGGAGAGATGATCCTGCGTTCTTTTTGCCAGGGCGGCAGGCGCGGCATCCTCGTTGAAGTGAACGGCACAACAGAGGAGATGATCATGGAAAAGGTGAGAGGCAACGAATGAATGATTAATTATCAAGTTCCTCCAATACCACCAGCTATTGTGCAAATCCGGATAACTTTTTTGGCTCCCTTCAGATCTCCCAGAGAAACTATTACATGACCAGGGTTTTCTCATAAAAAATCGACGCACTACGACTGATCGTTTCGAACATGCCCACAAATCAGGCCAATAGTGTATGCGTCAATTTCTGCATCATCTCGGATAGGCGACTTGAGTGAGCA
>Ga0180433_10002064_pt1 | contig 32154 bp, 25 predicted proteins | sample SS_ome_8_FD_132980 | JGI IMG/M metagenome (GOLD analysis project Ga0180433, IMG submission 132980) | Hypersaline lake sediment archaeal communities from the Salton Sea, California, USA - SS_1_D_1 metaG | ecosystem: Environmental > Aquatic > Non-marine Saline and Alkaline > Hypersaline >...
GCCGCCCACTCCCGCACCCGAACGCGGCCGCCATTGAAGCTGAGCCGACGACAAGTCTCGTTGCTCTCCATACTCACTGCCACGTGGAGCACGCCGTAGAGCCGATCAGGCCTGCTATCTTCAGGGATAGCGATCGCCCCCACACCGACGCCGACGTCAGCGCCAGCGGCCTGGCGGATGGCCCGTGCCATCGCCAGGACATCATCCCGGGCCGACAGGGGATTGTTCTTGCCCGCCCCAGATGCCTCCCATTCCGAACCGAAGGTCAAACTGCGCCGAAACCACCGTTCACTCCCGTCTGGTTCAGTCAACCGAGCGGCCACCAATCCACCAGTGCCCAATTCCACCGTAGCAACCGCCAGTCCTCGCTGCGCCAGTAGGTCAGCCACCACCTGCGGCAGGCCCCTCTCATCCTGGCTGATGACGTACCTTCCAAATTCAGCCTGCAGCGTCACCAAATCTGTCTCAATCAGCGCTTCAGCTTCTTCCGGTGTGCTGGCCGCACTTACCAGCTCGATGGTGATGGTGCCCCGGCTGGGGAGAAGTCCAAGGAGCGGGTTGCGATCCCGCGCGAGCATGGGCCGGATCCGCTCATTGATTTCCGACTCAGCGATACCGTAGATCTTGAGGGCCGCCCTTCGGATGTGGTATCCAGCCCCCACCAACTTCTGGATCCGAGGCAGGATAAATCTCTCCAGCATGCCCTCCATCTCGTACGGAATACCGGGGGTGACAAAAATGTGAGCTCCCTCCATTGACAGGTAGAACCCAGCAGCGGTCCCTCGGCGGTTGTAGATGATGCGACTACCCGCGGGGACCTGAGCCTGGACGCGGTTGCTCTCTGGCATAGTGCGGCCCCGGTGAGCAAACCGCGCCTGGATGCAGGCCAGCGCCTCGGCATCGTCCACCAACTCCAGGTCGAAGTAGGCAGCGATGGCGCGGCGAGTCATATCGTCCTCAGTGGGCCCCAGCCCACCGGTGACGACGACCACGTCGGCCACCTGCAGTACAGTGCGCAGGCCCCACTGAATCGCCTCCCGGTCATCGCTCACCGTCAAGTGCACGACCACTTCCATAGGTACAGACGCCAGGCGACGCGATATAGCCTGCGAATTCGTGTCCAGCCGGTACCCGCAGGTCAGTTCATCGCCGATGGCGAGAACAGCCGCCCTCAACTCACGACCTCCCGCGCCACCCGCCGCCCCATCTCCACGGCGTAGTTAGACCCTCGATCCCATGGATAGACCTGGCTCATGTTCGCCATCCACAGCCCCGCGATGGGCGTTTTCAGCGGGGGGATATTGCGCGAATGGTTAAGCGTGGGCACCGGCTGGGCGTAGCTCTCGGTGAACATCCAACTGGCGCGCACCCAGTCGGGTCGGAAACCGGGGTTGATCTTGACCAAGCCTGGCTGGTAGGTCTCCAGCAACTGCTCCTTGTTGTAGTGAAAATAGGGATGATCAGGCGGGAGATAGTCACCACAATAGACCAGATGATCGCCGCCATAGTAATCGGAAGAGATGTAGTTGGTGTGCTCGACCAGCCCCATAAACGGGAACTCATCCCCCTTGGGCAGGTTAATCCAATAGTGACCATCGGTCAAGCGACGCCTGAGGGCCATGATAAGCACGACTGCGCCCATAGATTCTAGCCCGGCCAACTTCGCGGCGTATCCGGGGGAGAGACCGGGGGCCAACTGCAGCATCTCCTGCGGAGAACAAGTAGCGATGACCCGCTCGTGATCGAAGGGGCCGGCCGCCGTTTCCAGCCGCAGGCGGCTGCCAGCAGCGTGGTGGACAGAGTGCACCGCCGTCTCCAGCTTGACCCTCCCCCCCTGTGCCTGCACGCGCGCTGCCAGAAGATCCACAAAACCCTGGAAGCCGCCGACGAAGTAGCCCAGACGCGGGGTGCGCTTGTAGAGCCGCGCCCAAAACCAGGCCATGTTCACCTGCTGATAGTTCGCCTCACCGAACTTGCTGATCAAGAGGGGTTTCCACAGCACCTCGTAGGCCCTTTCGCCGACCGCCCGGCGCGTCCATGCCGCGGCGCTGACCCCCTCCAGGCGCTTCCAGTTCCGGGTGAGCCGCAGATAGAAAGTGACCAACCCTACTCGTAATCGGTCAAGCAGGGAAATCGGGGTGAACCGAAGAACCCGCCCGGGGCTGTCGAAGGGGTATATGCGCCCCTCGTAGTAGATGGAGGTGGTAGGACGCGGAAAGAAGAGCCGATCGCGGCCCCCCAGTTCGTCGATCAGTCCGATGACATCGCCATCAGAAGCGAACCAATGATGATAGAATCGCTCGAGCGCCCACTCCCACCGCTCATCACGGAAACCCATTGCCAGCCCCCCAGCCTGGGGGCGCGCCTCGTACACAGTGACGGCGTGGCCCGCTTTCGTCAGATCATACGCAGCCACGAGTCCGGTGATTCCAGCGCCGATGATGCCGATTTCCATAGATAATCCTCAAATCTCAAGTCTCAATGATCAAACCCAATAGCTTCTACGCTCCTGGCACGCGTGGCGTTTCCTTTGCTGCCATGCTGGACCAAACGGTCACCTCATCTCCAAATCATCCAGCTTTTCCAGTTCCGCCCACTGCACGCCCTCCCAAGCCATAAAAACAAGCCCCAGGAGCGTCACCGGCAGCAAGAGGATGGCATGGAGAACCAGGATGTAGCTTCCTGCTGAGGACGAGGGGGCACCGATCCCCTCCAGGATCTTGATACCGAGCTCAAACGTCCCGATGTATCCAGGAAGGGAGGGCAGCGCTGTCAGCAAATTGACTGCTCCGCGGGCACCAGGCGCCCGGTCAACACCTCCGCGATCCGCCGAAGCAAATCGGGTTGAGCGGCTAGAAACAGGAACACGACCAGCGCACCGAAGAAGACTGCGCTAGTTCGCACGCCGCAGCGCCGCCCAGACTTCCCCGAGGTACAGGTCACGCAGAGCGTACCAGAGAAAACCCAGGCTGACGATCAGACTGATCAAAAGGACGACCCAGCGCCGTCTTGAGGTTGCCTTCAAGGATATCCGCCAAAAAGAAAAGCAAGCGCACGACGCGCCTTTCGAGTGTGTCGTGCGCCTAGCAATCGAATTTCACTACGCTTCCGCCCGCAACCTCCGCTGACGCAGAGCCTCGTAAAGCACAATCGAACCGGCCACGGAGGCATTGAGGGAGGTCACCTCGCCGCGCATAGGAATAGACAACAGAAAATCACATCGCTCTCGCACCAACCGCCGCATACCGTCCCCCTCGCTGCCCACGACCAGCGCCAGCGAGCCACTCAGGTCAGCCTGATCGTAGCGCTGCGCACCACGCACGGCTTCCAATCCGGCGACCCAGACATCGTACGCCTTGAGCCTCTTGATCGCGTCCACTAAGTTGGTCACCTGGGCCACGCGCAGGTGCTCGACCGCACCTGCCGAGGCATGGATTACTGCTGGGGTGATACCCACCGCTCGCCGCCGCTGAATCACTACCCCGTGCGCCCCCATAGCCTCGGCTGTGCGGAGCAAACTCCCCACGTTCTGAGGGTCCTTCAGCAAATCCAACAGTAGGAGCAGTGGGGCCTCGCCACGGGACTGAGCCAAATCCAGGATGTCACCAAGCACACTATAGGGATACTCACTTGCCTCCAACGCCACGCCCTGATGGTTGACGTCACCAATCCGGTCCAGGTTGCGCCGATCAGTGTGATCAATCGGCACCCCCGCCTGCTCAGCAAGGAAAACGATCTGACCGATGATGTCCGTCTGCCGGACACCTTCAGCCAGCAACAGCTTGTAGGGCTTGCGTCGACCGGCCCGCAACGATTCGCGGACTGCATTCCGGCCGTATAGAATCTCTCTCATGCCTCCCCACGACTCACGTGCCAGGTCGGCCCCTCGGGCCGATCCTCGACGACGATGCCTAGCTCGCTCAATCGCTGGCGCAGCGCATCTGCCTGCACCCAGTCCTCGCTCTCGCGATATCGCTGGCGAAGGTCCAGAATCATGTCCATAAGCCCCTCGACCAGCTCACTGCCGATGTCCTGACTCAGATCATCGGAGATGATACCCAATACTCGACCACCCAAGTCGCGGTAGAGGCCGTCTATTGCCGCCAACGTGCCCTGGCTTAGAGTTTTCCCTGAATTCAGCAACTCATTCACTTGCCTGTTCAGGTCAAATAGAGAAGCAATAGCCCTGGGTGTGTTAAAATCGTCATCCATCGCCTCGGTGAACTGCGTTGCAATGGGCATTAACCGGGTCACGTGCGAAAGCTCAGCCGTGCCCGCCGGGCCTGCGTCTTTCATTCGCAAACGCAACGTGCGGACAGTCTTGTGTAGTCGCTCAACTCCCCGCTCGGCGGCCAACACCGCGTCACGGCTGAAGTCCAACGGCCCTCGGTAGTGGCTCGATAGGACAAAGAGGCGAATCGCCTCTGGGCTATAGAGCTTGAGCGCATCCTTGATCGTCAGGAAGTTACCCAGGCTCTTGCTCATCTTGACCCCGCCGACGGTCAGAGAACCGACCAGAACCCAGTACCGGGCGAACGGTTTGCCAGTAGCAGCTTCCGACTGGGCGATTTCGCACTCGTTATGAGGAAAGATATTCTCGAGCCCACCTCCGTGAATGTCAAACGTCTCGCCCAGGTACTTATTTGCCATCGCAGAGCACTCGACGTGCCAACCCGGATAGCCCCATCCCCACGGAGAAGGCCAACGCAGGATGTGTTCCGGCTCGGCGTGCTTCCAAAGCGCAAAATCAGCGGGATGTCGCTTCTCCTCCCGCACTGCTACTCGAGCACCCGGTTCCAATTCCTCGACCGTACGTCCCGAGAGCTTACCATAGTCGGGAAATTTCTCCACCGAATAGTAAACATCACCTTGCTCCGTCTCGTACGCATATCCCTTTTTCAGCAGGGTTTTGATGACTTCAATTTGCTCAGGGATATGGCCGCTCGCGCGGGGTGAGATATTCGGGCGGACCAATCCTAGAGCATCCATGTCATCAAAGTAAGAGCGAGTATATGTTTCCACCACCTCCATTGGCTCGATTCGCTCCCGTCGAGCGCCCTTAAGAATACGATCTTCACCAGTATCCAGGAGATGTCCTACATCAGTGATGTTTTGAACGTAGTGGACGTCGTAATCCAGATGACGCAGGTAACGCACCATAACGTCCACCGCCACATACAGTTTGGCATGGCCCAGGTGGGCATGGTCGTACATCGTCGGCCCGCAGACATACATCTTCACTCGCCCTTCCTCCAGCGGTTCGAAGGGCTCGTTCTCGCGGGTCAGGTAGTTGAAGACTCGAAGGCTCATTACATCAACCCTCCATCATGGCGCCCTATTTTGCCATCCGAGCAAAAAGCATACGCCCAGCCGCTGTCTGCAGCACTTTGGTCACAATCACGTTCGCCTCCTGGCTGATGTATGGCTCTCCATCCTCCACCACAACCATCGTACCATCATCCAAGTATGCGACACCCTGATCGATCTCCTTTCCCTCCTGCACGATCTTGACGACGATAGACTCGCCAGGTAGAAAAAGGGACTTGACAGCGTTTGCCAATTCGTTTATGTTGAGCACCCTCACGCCCTGCAGCTCTGCTACGCGATTGAGGTTATAGTCGTTGGTGATGATCGGGCAGTGCAACCGCTTGGCCAGCAGTACCAGCTTGTCGTCGACCTCGCGCACTCCCTCAACTTCCATGTCGGTGACACGCACCGGCGTGACGGATTCGTTCTGGAGCCGGTGCAACATCTCTAACCCACGACGTCCCCGGTTACGACGTAAGGTATCGGAGGAGTCGGCAATATGCTGGAGCTCGTTGAGCACGAAGTGAGGGACCAACATCTCGCCTTCGATAAAACCTGTCCGGCTGATGTCGGCGATGCGGCCATCAATGATCACACTGGTATCCAGCAGCACAGGTCTGCCCCCATCGTGTCCGGCTTCCGAACCCTTGCCTCGCCCTGGAAGACCCCGGATGAGATTGAGAATATCGTGCTGACGAGTGATCAGCACTACGATCCCCAGATAGCCAAAAAGCACCGCAGCGACGAAGGGCAGAATTTGGCTTAAGGGGGGCGGTAAGAGTGACAGCGGAAACGAGATCAGAGCAGCGACGATCAAACCGACTATCAATCCGAGAACAGCGGCCAGGAGTTGCTGCGTAGGTGCCTGGCGGATGCGCCTGCGCAATGCCAAGAAAGGTCGCACGGTGACATAAGGCGTCAACACCAAACCGAACAGGGCGCCAACGAGCAAAAAGACTGCAGCATATTGATACGGCGAGCCTCCCAATTGGACAGCTATGTAGATGCCTAGAAAGACCCCGCCCACAGCTAATAGGATCATGCCGACAATACGAGAGATGAATTCCACGCTCATAATACCCTCCGAATAATGAGGCCAAATAATAAGACCACACCCGCGGACGCGAAACAAAAACAGGTGAGCAGCAGCAAGGCCCTCACCTGCCAAGAGGCAGCCTGCACGACCTGGCACCGGCATGCCCGAATACGGTATCGTCGCATCGGACGACTTCGCGGTACAGAACAAATGAAACAATAAGTACTTCAACCGAACCGCATAGTGGATGATGTGGGCCGCTGAAAGGGCCAAGTATATGTATCTTAGCACATTCACCGTCAAAAGTCAACGTGAAACGCTCTCAGAAGCTGCCTGGGAAGGAATAATCTCATCTTGGCCACTGCCCAGCCCCCCAGGAAACCCGGATAAAGCCGTGTGGGAGAAAAGGACCGCTGCAGTCCCCCACGCACTCACGAGCCCCCAACCATTTTCCCATTAATGGTATAATTATGTATAATTGGGATCACTCCAGACGACCAGACCAAACTGCCGAATCCCTTTAGAGGATTCCAAACTGGGGTACATGTGAGCGCCATGCGTTGCGAAACCTGAGGTAGATTGTTGTGCTAATTCTGGTTATTCCGCAGACTGAAGAGGGCCTTTTCGAGACCAATGACCTATACAGTCCGGCCTTCGGCGAGCAAGTACGGGTAGGAGCGATATGACAGGTCAGCCTCTGCGCGTTCTCCTGCTCGACGAAAATCCTGACGACCGATCGGCAATAATGCGAGCGTTACGTCGGGAATTCCCCAACCTGCATGTGGAGCAGATCACTGACGCAGAAACCTTCGAACACTATCTGGAGACAGGCAAATTCGACGTAGTGATCACCGAGTATCAACTCTCCTGGACGGATGGGCTGTCAGCTCTGCGCACCATCAAGGATGCCCAGCCCAGCCGACCGGTGGTCATGTTCACAGATGCCGGCAACGAGGAAATCGCCGTGGCGGCGATGAAGGCAGGCGTGGACGACTACCTCCCCAAGTCGCCCAGGAACCTGGACTGTCTCCCGCCCGTGATACGCATGACCATAGAACAGACCCAGCATAGCCAGATGCCGCTAAATAGGAACGCGCGACTGTCACAGTCTGAAAATCAGCAATCGCGGACGTTGTCCCTGCTGGTAGAGGTATCACACATCGTCGCCACTTCCCTCAACGCTGACGCTCTATTGAAGGATGTAGCCGAAAGCATTGGCCGCCACTTTGGGTACCCCGCTGTCAGACTATTCACACTAGATAATGAAGGCCAGACATTGGTACTACGCGGTTACAGCGGCATCTCCGCCAATTCTCCAAAGCCAGCCGACCCTGAGGTTCGCCAGCAACCGATCGATCGGAACATCATCGCCTGCGCCAATCACATTGGCAATTCCCGCGCAGTATCTGACGCCACCACTGACCATCCCTATCGACCTGCTGACCTAATGCCCGCGCAAGCTGAAGTATGCATCCCTATCCTTGACGCAGGCAATCTGAGCGGAGTCATCGAAGTTGAGAGTGATCACGAGACAGACTTCGATGAGAGAACTCTGTCGCTGTTGGAGACAGTAGCCGATACGGTAAGCATCGGGCTGCGCAATGCCCGCCTCTACGAAGAGTCCCAGCGCCGCTTACAGGAACTGACACTACTCAGCCGCATCCCCGTTGGATTTGGAGCAGGACTGAACTTCGACTCCCTCATCGACGGCACCCTGAAAGGACTACACGAATTGGTGAATGCCGACCGCACCTACTTCGTCACTATTGACCCTGAGACCCTCGCTTGGGAGAGGGTTCATGCACAAGCCGCTCCGGGCATCGAGCCGAGAGCAGGTCTGGCTGGCACTTTTGCCGACATGCCGGTTGAATTGAACAGGCTGTCTACCGGAAAGCCCTTCGCCGTCTTCGACACGATGTTCGATCCCAGAGTCGACAAGACGCGGGAGATGTACCAGTCGCAGGGAACGCAGTCTACGCTCCTGGTTCCAGTGCAGTTTGGCAAGCGGCTTTACGGCGCATTGGGTTGTGACTGCTGTCGCGAGAAACGCGCCTGGCGTCCTGACGAGATCCGCCTGCTGGAAGCAGTGGCTCGCCAACTAGAACTGGCGCTGGACAACCTGCACCTTTTCGAAGAGGTGCGGCTGCGTGCCGAAGAATTGGCTGCCGCGTTGAACCGGTTGGAGGAACTCGACCGCCTCAAGGACAAGTTCATTCAAAACGTGTCCCACGAATTGAGATCGCCGTTGGCGATCATTCACGGATACGTTGAGATGCTGAAGACAGGCGAACTAGGAGAACTACAATCCGAGCAGGAAAAACCGGTGGCGATCATTGCACGCCGTGTGCGCATGCTAAGCGACCTGGTGCAGGACATCACATTGATCCTGCAAGCCGAGGTCAGTCCACCGACTTCAGAGGCAGTGCAATTGGGTAGACTGGCCCAAATGGTTGCGGAGGACTTCCAGCTTGTGGCTGAGCACGCTGAACTGACGCTGCGCGTGGAGATCGCGCCCGAGCTTCCTCCAGTTGCTGGGTCCCCTCATTATATGCGGCGGGTCCTGGATAATCTGCTGAGCAACGCGATCAAATTCACACCTGCAGGAGGAACAATCACCGTGCGGGTATGGAGACAGGAAGAGCAAGTGACCCTGGAGGTGAGCGATACCGGTGTCGGTATTCCACCTGACCAGTTGGAGCGCGTCTTCGAGCGCTTCTATCAAGTGAACCACTCTATCTGGCAACGATACGGTGGGATGGGACTGGGTCTGGCACTGGTCAAAGAGACTGTCGAGACCTATGGTGGGTATGTGACTGTTGAGAGCCAGGTCGGGGAAGGTAGCACTTTTACCGTTACGCTCCCCATCGTCACCAATACCGATTTCGAGGGCAAGTAGAGGTACGACACTTGTTCAGATCGCAGGGGCAGATGATGAATACGCGTCCACTACAGCAGGCGGTAGAATACCATCATCTGGCCAACCTCGCACCCTGCGGTGATAGATTGACATCTCGTTGGCACCCTCGCTGGGTATGAAGCTCAAGAAGAAAAGGAAAAGGAGGCAGAAAAATGACACGCAGGAGACCACATAACACAGGGTACTTCGCACTGGCCGGGCTCGTCGCCCTGGTCATAGTCAGCGGCCTGATATCCCTGCAGCCATACGGATCTCCCGTCACCTGGATCACTCGAGGGGCAGCGCTACTGGGGTATTTGGCCATATTCTTAGCCATTGTTTCCTCCGCCTACTTGCGCCAACTGGTACGATTCTTTGGCCGCCCGTTTGTGCAGATACATCACATCCTGTCCGTGACAGGGCTGATCCTGATCACGCTTCATCCTTTGAGCGTGGCATGGTCCAGCATGAGCCTGCGCGTCTTGCTTCCACGATTTGACTCTTGGCGCGTCTTCCTACAGTTGGGCGGACGTCCAGCCTGGTACCTCATTGCTGCCGCGGCGCTGGCTGCTGCGCTGCGCAACGTCATCGGCCAGAGGTGGCGCGCGATTCACCTTCTCAACTACGCAGCCTTTCTGCTCGGAACAGTCCACGCCATCTTGATTGGCACGGACTTTCAGCGGCCGGTCATCAAAGCCGTGGCGATCATCATGGCAATTGTAGTCGTCGCGACCTTGATCCAGAAACGACTCCAGAGAGGCAGGCGCTGACGCATCTCAGGACAGGGGGCTGCTCGTAGGAGCAGACAAACGCCAAAGTATGGCCCAGTTTATGAAGGGACTTTGAAAGCATTGACGCCAACCCAGCAGTCGAAACTATGTTAGTCCGAACAAGAGAGCAATGACCGAGAAAACCAAGCATCAGGATACCAACCCCCTCGACGAAGAGGAGAATCACACGTGGACCTTCCGTGGCTACCGATTGGAACCAGCACACTTCACCACGGCGATGGTCCATTTCTACCGGGCGGAGGTAACCCGTGCCAACACGTGGCGTACACGGCTGGACGCCACCACGAACTGGGCGGTGATTACCGCAGGTGCAGCGCTCACCTTCGTCTTCGGTGCACCTCAGAATCCACACTTCATGCTCCTACTGGTACTTCTGCTGGTGCTCACTTTTCTGCATATCGAGGCACGCCGCTACCAGTATTACGTGCTATGGGCTTACCGGGTGCACCTGATGGAGACCGACTTCTTCGCAGCGATGCTCGCGCCTCCCTTCCGTCCCTCGGCTGATTGGGCCGATCATCTGACGGAGAGCTTACACCAACCCGCCTTCCCGATCAGCCGATGGGAAGCAATTGGCCTGCGGTTCCGTCGCAATTACGTCTGGCTGATCACGCTGCTGCTCATCAGCTGGGGAGCCAAGCTGGCCATTCACCCGCTGCCCGCAACAGACTGGGCTACGGTGATCGAACGGGCCGCCTTTGGGTCCATCCCCGGCATGTGGACAACTTCCATCGTCGGGATAGTGTATGCGGCGCTGACAGTGATGGCGGTCGCTTCGTCCTTATCTCGCGCCCGGCCTGAGGCCCTGCCCAAACAACTGCAAGAACTGGCAAGAAGATTGCAGCAGGCAGCAAGACCTGTGATACCGGAATCTCGCCCCTGGGAACGGCTGGCGATCATCATCACCAACCAAGGACAGCAGATTGCTTCGCAGTTGCTGACAGACCTTGGGCGGGGCGTGACGGCGTTGGAGGGGACCGGGATGTACACCAGCAAGACCCGAGATGTCCTGCTGTGCGCCGTAACCGACGTGCAAGTGCACACCTTGGAGGAGATCGCGCATCAAGTCGACCCCCAGGCATTCGTCGTCATCAGTGCGGTGGCGGAGGTACGTGGAGGAGGATTCCGACCATTTGAGGCTCCCAGTTGATCCCGGAGTCGGATCACAACCTAGCCTGGAGGACAGCCAAGCTGGCAGTTTGCTCGTCCCTGCACCCAAAACATAGTCCACAATTTGTCCGCTTGTCTCTCTGAGCAACCCGCAGTACAATTAAAATGACGGGGGGGCATTCTGGGCCTCGTGGTGTTCCTGTGAATAGCATCAACAGAGCCAAACCCTGATTCGGGTTCACTGTGTTGAGTTGTCAGCAAGCCGAGAACTTTAGTGCCCCTTGTAGACAGAGGGGGAACGGGGAGAAACCGATATGTGCAGACGCATCGGTGTGCTGAATTACAAAGGTGGCACAGGCAAAACAACTACTGTGGTAAACCTGGGTGCCGGTCTAGCCTCGCGTGGAGCACGCGTGCTTTGCATTGATCTGGACGCTCAAGGCAGTCTGGCAACTTGCCTGGGTGCGCATTTCACCTATTCTCTGGCCCACCTGCTGCTGGGGCAAGCGGAACCCCAGGCCTGCACCGTCCAGGCACGGGAAAACCTCGACCTGATCGCGAGCGATAGCAGCCTGCTGCAGGTCGAGGGCGAGATGTGGCGCATGAACGACAGCCAGGCAGCTCGCGAGCTGCTCACCAGTAAACTACGCGGCCTGGAGGACGGTTACGATTACGTCATCGTGGACTTCTCTCCCTCGGCCAGCATCTTGAGTGAGAGCGGGCTGCGATATGTGCGAGAACTCATTGTGCCGGTTTCGATGAGCTACATGTCGCTGGTGGTGACCCGTCAGGTGATCGAGACACTGAGGAACGTCAGCAGCGTACCAGGGCATCGCGTTCGCCTGTACCTGATCGTTCCTACGCTTTATTCCGCCCGTTTGCGACAGGATCGCGAGGTGTTAGGCATATTGCAGCGCTACTTTGCCGATACGGTGGCCGAACCGATCCGAACAAACGTGAGGATCACCGAGGCACCCAGTCATTTCGAGACCATCTATGAGTATTCTCCCCGTAGCACTGGTGCAGCCGATTATGAATGCCTGACAGAGAGGGTCCTTCGCGATGGCTAAGAGAGAACAAAATCTCGACGATGCACAAGAACCCGACAAGATGTTGGGTCACGACCCATTCGAGGGCCTGGATTTGGAGTGGTTGGACCGGGAGGAGGGGGAACTGTCCATTGAAGTTCTGGGTCACGACCCGTTCGCGGGCATGGAGGTGGAGTGGATAGGCCAGGAACGGCACGAGCGACCACCCGAGCTGAAACGAGACGTGAGTGAAATCGCACCAGCCCAGATTGAGATCGAGCCTGCTCCAGAGATAACTGAACCGCCTGCTCCCGAGCAGGCGATCGCGGCGGTCGCACCGTCAGTCCCCCCCCAAGCCTTGGAGCCGCCGCGGACCGAACGCCCTGCTGATGTCGTCCTTGCGAGGAAGCCTCTGCCTGAGGCCACGTTCCACTTTCCCACTGACTTCAAGTGGGGCATCGCCACTGCCGCCCATCAGGTCGAAGGTAAAAACACCCACAACGACTGGTGGACCTGGGAGCAGATAGACGGTCACATCAAGAATGGACACACATCCGGACTCGCCTGCGACTGGTGGAAGAACGCGGAGGCCGACTTTGATCGCGCCGTTCGAATGGGCCTTAACGCGCTCCGCCTCTCGGTGGAGTGGTCTCGTATCGAACCGCGCCCCGGTGAGTTCGACGATTCCGCCCTGGAACGGTACAGCCATATGCTACGTGGTCTGCGCGAGCGCGGCATTGAACCGATGGTCACACTCCACCACTTCACCAACCCCCGCTGGTTAGCTGAAGAGGGTGGATGGGAGAACCCGGAGACCATCAAACTCTTCGCCCGTTTCGTGCACCGCGTTGTAGAGGTACTGGGCCAGCAGTGTGACTTGTGGTGCACGATCAACGAACCCAACGTCTACAGCTACCTGGGATATTTGGAAGGTATTTTTCCTCCTGGTCAGTCCAGTCTCAGGACAGCAACGCGCGTCGTCCGCCACTTGATGGCTGGACACGCTGCTGCCTATCGCGAGATCCACACGATCCAACCCCGCGCTCGCGTGGGCTTTGCCCACAATATGATTGTCTTCGACCCAGCAAACGCCCGTTCGCCAATGGACCGGCGCGTTGCCCGGCTGGCAGATAGGGCTTACAACCAAGCCATCCTCACGGCGTTGACTAAAGGCCGCTGGACGCTGCCCGTGGGCCTCGGTCTAGCGTGGAAACTACGGGGCACCCTCGACTGGATCGGCCTCAACTACTACACCCGCGATCTGGTCGCCTTCGATCCAACGCAGCGCCAGACACTCTTCAGCCGTCGCCTGCACGCCGACGACGCCGAGTTGCTCGATGGGGGCTACGGCGAATTCTACCCCAAAGGGCTGTTCCGCTGCCTACAGCGGCTGGCGCGCCTGGGCCTGCCCATCTACGTCACAGAGAACGGCATCCCCGACAACGACGATGATCAGCGCCCACGCTATCTCTTGACTCACTTGCACCAGATGTGGCACGCAATCCAGTTATGCTACCCCGTGATGGGCTATTACCACTGGACGTTGGTGGATAACTTCGAGTGGGCCGAAGGGTGGACGCTGCGCTTCGGCCTCATCGAGCTTGATCCCAAGAGCCAAGCTCGCACCCCACGCCGCAGTGCTGAACTCTACGCCAACATCGCGCAGGCTAACGCGATCACACCCCAGTCCATCGACTCCTACGCACCAGAACTACGGGCTGAACTACTGCCCGAGTGATATTAGACATCCAATTCACCAACCATTGCAATGAGATGACCGAGAATAGTGATACGACTTTCTGTCCCCGCTGCGGGACAGTAATGGAAACTGCCGAAGTGGGCGGGCGTGCGCGCGAGATATGCACCGCCTGCGGTTTCGTGCTGTACCGCAACCCGGTGCCCGGCGCGGGCGTCCTGGTGGAGATGGAAGGAGGCATTGTGCTCGTCCAACGTGGCCAGCCACCGTTCAAGGGCTGGTGGGCGCTCCCCTCGGGCTATATCGAGGCCGACGAGAGTGTCGAACAGGCAGCGAAGCGGGAGTGCAAGGAGGAGACAGGCCTTGACGTGGAGATTGAGGAGCTGTTCGGCGTCTATTCTTTCCCGGAGGGACCGGTGCAGAGCGGTATCGTCATATTCTATCGTGCCCGGCCCACCAGGGGAGAGCTGCACGCGGGTGACGATGCCCAAGACGTAGGCATCTTCTCCCCGGACGCCCTGCCGGTAAAACTGGCCTTCCGCACCCATCGCGAAGTGTTGACACGCTGGGTGCGCAGCCGCTCAACCGATCTATCCACGCGGACGCCCAGCGTCACCATTCGAGAGGCTCGCCCCCAGGACGAAGCACAAGTGCTGAAACTGCTGCCGTTGATCCCGGCCAACGATGATCTGAGCTCCGCCGAGAAAAAGGCCGCAGGCCAACGCTTTCGCGAGAGTCTGGCGTTGGAGGTGCTGGTCGCGGAAATGGATGGACAAGTAGTAGGCTTTCTCGCACTCACGTTCATCCAGGGCCTCTCTGGGCTCCGGGCCTTGATTGACGAATTGGCTGTTGATCCAGCGCACCGACGACAGGGCATTGGCGCAGCCCTGGTGGAGGCGGCCATACAGCATGCCGACCAACGGGGAGCCACGCACTTGCTGGTGGACACGTCCAAAGGCGATGAAGCGGCTCGCGATTTCTATCAGGCATGCGGGTTCGAGGCAGGGGGCATCGCGCCCCTGCATATCCGGTAGAAGTCATAGAAACCGTTCCATGAAGACCTCGTCCTCGTACTGACCATCTATCTTGACCTGGCGCTCCAGCACGCCCCTAGGCACAAAGCCCAGGCCGCGGTAAAAAGTCTGCGCCCCGGCATTGCCCGCCCGCACGTAGATGACGACCTTCTCATAGTTGTTAGCGCGCGCGAAGTCAAACGTGCGCTTTGCCAGGTCACGGCCGACGCCCTTTCGTCGCCATCCAGGCAGGACGAAGGTGCCCATCACTCCGACGTGGTCGAAGGAGTCAGTGTACCTGCCCCACAGATCCAGGGTCTGAAAGCCAACGACGCGGCCATCCACTTCCGCCACGAATATAGCCTCGCGGTCGGAGAGCGAGGCGATATACGCGCTTTCCTGCTGCAAAACATTCTAGCACATTTTGCCTGGAGCTGAAAGCGCTGTTAGGGTTGACTTCCCACCGCAGTTGGACTATACTGATAAGCACGATGTGTCCACTCTACTCAGCGTCCGGCATCGCTCAGACGGCGTTCGAAACAAGTGTGGGAGCAGTTCCCACTGGCCGAAGTTGTATTGCCTCGACTTCAAGACGGGCCAAGGAATGAAGGAAAGCTGAAATGGATGACTCTGTGGTTTGGGTCGCGGCCCTGGGGATCGGGGCGGTTGGGTTTCTGCTGCTGGCCTTGGCGGGGATGATCGCGATGTACCTGAACACCAAGCCTCCAAGCGCCAAAGGTGAAACTACTGCCGAGAAACCTCGGCCTCGCGCCGGGGAGGCAATAGGCGCCGACAGATCCCAGGCACACGCCAGCCAGCCTCGTGCGAAGCGGAGGACTATCGGCGGCTTCTGGGCCTGGGTCAAGGCCTGGATTTTTGCCTCTGTCCATGCTGGAACCGTCAGCGTCGTGCTTGGGGGGATCACGTTTTTTGAAGACTTGGCAAACGCCAGCGAGGAGATCCAACGAACCGGCAATGTCACGTTTCCGAAGCGACTTCTGCCGGGGACGCTGTCGGGAGCTGAATCTCGCGAGCGCCTCTCTGGATCTTCGGGAGGATTGCTGAGAGATGGACATCACCACAGCGAAGTTCAAGGAGACGAAGAGAACGAAGACCAGTCTCAGGCTGAGGGCATCGATCAACCCGGTGCCTCCTCTCCCGATGCAGCAGGTTGGGAAGTCGTAGACTCGACGAGTAGCTGAGCAATGACCCGCCGGCAAAGGCTCACGCCGATTTGCCGCCTGGGCCATCCTGTGCTAAAATCAGCCTATCATGGCACAAGTCGTATTTATGGGCACGCCTGATTTCGCCGTGCCGGTGCTTGAGGCTCTCGATAAAGAACACCACGTAGCCGGCGTCGTCACTCAGCCAGATCGACCAGCCGGGCGTGGCCGGCGCTTGACGCCTTCGCCGGTCAAGGAAGCAGCACTGGACCATAGCCTCCCGCTGTTTCAACCCCGATCGTTGCGCACGCCAGAGGCCGTGACGCAGCTGGAGGCGTGGGGGCCAGAGGTCATCGTCGTGGCGGCGTTTGGGCAGATCCTGAAGCAAAACGTGCTCGATCTGCCTCCGCACGGCTGCCTCAACGTCCATGCTTCCTTGCTCCCGCGGTGGCGAGGTGCGGCCCCTGTACCAGCGGCCATCCTGGCTGGCGACGAGGTCACGGGCGTGACGATCATGCAGATGGACGCAGGTCTCGATACAGGCCCCATCCTGACCCAGCGAGAGGAGCGGATCCGATCTGACGACACACATGTGACGTTAGAGAAGCGACTGGCAAAGCTGGGCGCGGAGTTGTTGATCGAGACACTGTCGGCATATCTGACAGGAGACCTCTCACCGCAGCCCCAGCCGGAGGAGGGGGTGACGTACGCACAGCAGCTACGCAAGGAGGATGGCCGGCTCGACTGGTCGCTCCCAGCGGTCGACTTGGACCGACGGGTGCGGGCTTTCACCCCCTGGCCGGGCGCGTTCACGACGTGGCACGGTCGGCGGCTCAAGGTCCTTCGGGCGACGGCGTTGCTCGACTGGCGTGGGGATGTGTCACCGGGCACAGTAGTCGCTCAAGCAGACAGAACGGCCGTCGCCGCGGGCGAGGGAGCGCTGCTCTTGGACGAGGTACAGCTGGCCGGCAAGCGGCCAATGGACATTGTCTCCTTCATCCGCGGTCAGCGCGATTTCGTGGGCAGTCGTTTAGGGGTGATGGAAGAGCAATAGACAGAGCGGAGGGAGGTACTCCCTCCGCTTCATTCGTTAGCAATGGAGTAATATGGACGCTATACGAGGTGCGGTTGTCGCACTCCGAATTTGCACAACCAGGGCGAACAGTGGTATAATCTCAACACCCGAAATCCAACGCGCAACGTGCAAGCGAGACTCAACAAAGCCACATCTCACGTTTCTTATGTGGCCGCTTCATCGGCTTACAGTTGCCAGCAATCTGATTTCGTGATCCAGAGGTCAGTGGAGGGTAAAGCATGTCCGGTCACAGCAAATGGTCTACCATCAAGCATAAGAAAGCCGCAGAGGATGCCAAGCGGGGCAAGATCTTCACCCGGCTAGCCCGGGAGATCACTATTGCAGCAGGCGAAGGAGGCGGCGACCCTGAAATCAATTTCAGTCTGCGGCTGGCGGTCGACAAGGCCAAGTCCGCCAATATGCCCAAGGACAACATCGAGCGAGCCATCAAGCGCGGCACCGGTGAACTGAAAGGCGAAGACCTGGAGGAAGTCGTATACGAAGGGTACGGTCCCAACGGAGTCGCCTTCTTGGTTCAGGTGCTCACCGACAACAAGAACCGCACCGTCGCCGATGTACGTCGCGTCCTGACCCGACAGGGGGGAACACTGGCGGAGGCAGGCGCTGTTGCCTGGCAGTTCGAGCGCAAGGGTTACATCGCAATCGCGCCCGATGGAACAGATGAAGATACCATCTTTGAGATCGCGGTGGAGGCAGGGGCCGAGGACATCGTGTTCGGCGACGATCTGATTGAGGTGTACGCCGATCTGGAATATTTCCAGGCAGTGCGACAAGCACTGGAGGATGCAGGCATTCAATTCGAGACGGCCGAACTGGCAATGATCCCCAAGACAACAATGCAACTCGAGGAAAAGCAGACGCTGCAAGTCATGGCAGTCATTGACGCACTGGAGGATCTGGACGATACTCAGCAAGTCTACTCCAACCTGGACATCAGCGACGAAGTGCTGTCCAGGTACGAGAGTATGGACTGACGTCCGATGCGCGTGCTTGGCATCGATCCCGGCACTGCTACCACAGGCTATGGTGTGGTTGAGGAGGCAAGAGGGGACTTGAAACCACTGGCGTTCGGGGTGATCAGAACGCCAGCCAATCAACCGCTTCCCAAGCGACTGCAGTTGATTTACCACGCGGTCAGCGAACTGACGGAGGAATGGGAACCGACAGCGGCTGCAGTAGAGGAGCTCTTTTTCAGCAAGAACATTCGCACAGCGATGAGCGTCGGGCAAGCACGAGGAGTCGCACTCCTGGCGCTGGCCGATGGGGGGCTGGCTGTGGCTGAATACACACCGCTTGCGGTGAAACAAGCGGTGACCGGTTATGGAAACGCGGACAAGGCGCAGATGCAAGAGATGGTACGGCTGTTGCTGAAGCTAGCGGAAGCGCCGCGCCCTGACGATGCGGCCGATGCGCTGGCAGTTGCGATTTGCCACATTCACTCAGCCCGACTGACCGCGCTCTCCGAGGAGTAAACGCAAGACCAATGAAGTGATCTTCATTGAGTGAGACCAATCGCTACAGTTAAACGGATGTTTTGAGATGATCGCCAGGATAAGTGGAACAGTTTGGAGCACCGGCGAGGATCACGTGGTTATTCGTACTGGAGGGATTGGCCTGCATGTGTACGTACCATCTGGCATGCTGGCGCAACTAGGTGGCGTGGGCCAGACGGTGGAGCTGTTCACCCACCTACACGTTCGGGAAAACGAACTAACGCTTTACGGCTTTCTCACGGAGGAGCAGATGGGCATGTTCGAACTCTTGCTGAGCATCTCTGGAGTTGGCCCGAAGGTGGCGCTGGCACTGTTAGGTACCATCTCGCCAGACGCGCTCCGCCAGGCTGTGGCACAGGAAGAGCCACGGATATTGTCTCAGGTACCGGGCATCGGCCCGAAGACTGCAAAGGCCATCATCTTCCACTTAAAGGACAAACTGATCCCCACCGGAGTGGATGCAACACCATTACTGGACGACGCCGACGCCGAGGTTCTCGCTGCGTTGACCAGCCTAGGCTTCAGCCTGGTCGAGGCACAAGCGGCGCTTCAAAGTCTGCCGCAAGAGGAGGACTTGGCCGTCGAGGAGCGAGTGCGTCAGGCACTGGCTTACTTCGCCGCACCCTGATGGGAGGGAGACGCCAGTGGCACGAGAGCAACAACTAGAGAAGCACCCTGGTCGGCTTCAGCGATTGCGCCGCCTCTTGGCCCTCAACATCCGCAATAAGATCGTCCTGCCTTACCTAATCCTGACGCTGATCGTGGCGGTCGTTGGCACGTACGTGGTAACCAGGCTGGTTGCCAGTTCACTTGACGAACGTTTGACCAACCAGTTGCTCGAAGCAGGACGTGTGGTCTCGGACAGCCTGGCACGCTGGGAGGTGGGCCACCTGGAGTCTGCACGGACAATCGCATTTACGACAGGGCTGGCTGAGGCCGTGCAGGCTGGCGACAGAGATCAGGTGGTGGCTTTGGCTCAACCGGTGGCCTTCGTTCGAGGTCTTGAAGGCCTGATCATCGTCGACGCGAACGGCCGAGAGGTCCTGCATATGCTGCAACGTGCTGATGGTTCATTTGAATTCGTGGAGGGCCAGTTCGACGCCTCGGAGCTGTGGATGGTGCAGTCGCTGCTCGAAGATGGTGATCCGAACGCACTGCCCAAACGTGGCCTGGTGTTCCATCCAACGGATCAAGACTACTATTATCTCACAGCAATCCCCATCGGACTTGAAAGCGATATGATCGGGGTTGCCGTCGTCGGCACCTCGTTCGAGACGCTATTGCCGCATTTCAAAATCACCTCATTGGCCGACGTGACCATCTACCTTGATGGCGGTCGTGCTGTGGCCACTACCTTCGCGTTCGCCGAACCGGGTGCCGACAAGACGGCCTTACTGGAAGAGCTCTCAACTACGCCAGCATTGTACGAGGGCGCCCTGTATGGCACCGATGTTACGACAGGTGAGGAAGTTCGTATTCGCGGACGCTGGTACCGACTTGCCCGTGGACCGCTTCGCGTGGGTAACGACACGCTATCTGTTTTCGCCGTCGCCTTGCCCTCGCACTTCATCGTCCAGGCCGGCACCACCAGCCGTAACACATACGCGCTGATCTTCAGTGCGGCTACGGCGGCCGTAATATTGGTCGGGTATCTGATCTCTCAGCGCATCACCAGCCCCCTCAGTCGCCTGGTACACACGTCACAGGCCGTGGCAGAAGGGGACCTCGAGCAGCGTACCGGCATCGTGAGCCCAGACGAGATCGGAATGCTGGCCGAGACCTTCGACGAGATGACAGCCCGGCTGTCGGAGCGAACCCGCGCGTTGGAGGAAGCCATTGGGCGCATGCGGGCCATCCTCTCCAGCATTGGTGACGGTGTTGTGCTAGAGGATCTGGAGGGGCAGCTACACCCGTTGAATGCCGCCGCCGAGGCCCTCCTGGAGGAGATGGCAGATAATTTCGCGCTCGGTCCGCTGCGCGAACTGTCCGTGGAGGACTACGACAAGGTCACGGACCTTCAGCCAAGCCCCTGGCTTCTGGAACGGCGGCGCTTCGAGGTGGGCAAGAGAGTAATCAGCGCCCACTCAGCGGCTGTTCGAACGGACAACGGCGAGCACCTGGGCACTGTGATCGTGCTACGGGACGTGACAGCCGAGGCTGCAGCAGAGCGACTCAAGGATGCCTTTATTACTCACGTCTCGCACGAGCTGCGCACCCCGCTGACGGCGATCAAGGGCTACAGCGAACTATTGCTTGTCACTGCCGAAGAGTCCTTGAACGAGGAACAGCTCGGCTTCCTGGAGACGATATCCCGCCACACCGACAACCTGGTGGCGATGATCAACGAACTGCTGGACTTCTCGGAAATGGAGGCGGGAGGAAAGCTGGGCCTCCGCGAGCGCCCGGTGCGACTGACCACACTTGTCGAGGAGATTGCAGAGGAGCTGCGCCCGCAGATAGAGAAAAAAGGGCTCATATTGCAGGTAAAAGCCCCCACCGACCTTCCTTTCGTAGATACGGATACCAGACGACTGCGCTGGGCGATCATCAACATTGTGCGCAATGCTTGGCAGTATACCCCCTCAGGTGGGAGCATCACGCTGCAGTTGTCTGAACACGATGGTAGTGTGGTGCTCGACGTCACAGACACCGGAATCGGCATCTCACCTGAAGACCAGAAGCATCTCTTCAGCCGCTTCTACCGAGTCACAAACGTGACAGTAGACGACGTGCGCGGTCTTGGTCTGGGTCTCTATGTGACTCGCGCGATTGTCGAGGCACACGGGGGAAGTATACAGGTCTTCAGCAAGGAGGGAGTCGGCAGCACATTCAGCGTGATTCTTCCAGCGCTGCAGAACAACGAGGGTGGCGGGAAAGGCACGAACTGAGGTGTCAAGGCAGACAGAAGACGACAAGGCTCCCAAGAATTCTAAAGACGACCGTGACGAGGACCGGGAGTGGCGCAGCCTGTTGGTATTACTCCTGCTACTGCTGCTGGGCTTCGCCTGCCTCATGATCACAGCACAGTTGGCAGTCACACCAGAACGCGCGTGGAAGGTTGCTGCCAACATGTTCTCCGAATTGAACCCAGATGAGGCTTTCGGCACCGTGGAAGGACGCATTCAACCACTCCGTCCAGAGGTGATGACCCCTCCTCCCTGGGATCCGAGACGCATCCTGACACCCGCAGGAACGGCGGTCGTTGTCCTGCCGGCAACCCTCGCCCCAGTTCGGACCGGCACACCCACACCTGGAGAGATTGCTGTCGTCCCGACTCCTTCCCCCAGTGCAACTGTGCTCACCCGGACTCCTACCCCGACGCGGACGCCCACCGGAACCCCTACACCCACCCCTACTTCTACACCGACGCCCACCTCCACGCCCTCATCCACACCTACATCGACACCATCAGTCACTCCAACGGCCACGGAGATGCCCACCGCCACATCTCCACCAATACCTCCCAATCCAACCAAGCCTTCTCCCACGCCAACCGACACAGCAACTCCGACGTCCACTCCGATACCGCCTCCGTCTATCCTCAGCATCACGCCCAACCAGGGAGTGAACTCTGCGCCCGTCTCAGTGGTCATCCGCGGGGCCGACTTCTCCGGAATGCCTCAGGCGATACTGGGTGCCAGTGTATCTATCAATATCACCGACGCTACCGATGACACGCTCACTGGTACAGTGCCGGCCGGCATTGTGCCGGGTGTCTATGCCCTCAAGGTTGAGAACCCGGACGGGCAATCGGCCATACTGTCACCGGCCTACGTCGCGCTTGAACCTGCTTCAACGCTGGAGACAGGTGACTTGCTGACCTTTGGTACAGCTCCCAGTTCACCAGGCAATGGCGACAACGACCAAGTGCAGGTCATTTTCTTTGAGATTCCAGACACCATCACAGATACACTCTACATCCGTATCCTTGACCCCGATGTAGGTGGAAGCAGTACGTTCGATGAGCAACAGGGTGGAAGTTGGGACACCGCTACCACCTTCGGCCTCTACGGAGGCAGCGGGGCCTACACCAACCCTGCCGCCCGACAGGCTAGGTTTGCCACAACGGCCGATCCCGGCATAAGCAGCGGCAACTTGATCATCAGTCAGACGTTTGCCATCAGCGGCACACTTGATGGAACGTGGTATACATTTGCCACGATTAACCCAGGTCAGGGCGAGACTGTCGGCAGCCGACGCGTCTTCAAGCTCTCCGTAATAGGTGCCAATAGCGGCGATGACGGCAATCGCTACAACGTAGCACTGAGCACCGACCCGCTGGCGAACGTACCACCGACAGGTAGTCGCATCTTGGGGTATTCTTGGACGTTCCCACTGCCGCGCAACTCCCCGCTGCGGCTGTATCCGTATGTACCGACAGGGGCTCAGTTCTTCGAACAGCACAACTGGGATATGGATGGGGCGACCGGTACGATGAGGTTGCACACACCGATTCGTAACATTGATGTGCCAGGGAGCGATATCTCTGGGGATGGAGCGGAGGCCTCGTCGAGCTTTCGAGTCGATGCCAGCGAAGACGGCGCCACGTGGACCGTGACGATGAACTTCATATTCCCTGGCCCTTGGGATGACCTCACCTTCTGGGCCGAAGATGGAGCTGGCACCGCCCTGGCTATCTTCACCCGCCCAACGATGAGCTCACCACCCTAGTCTCTCCAATTGGTATGGTTCACCCGATCATCGTTGCTGCGATCACAGCACGATGATAGAAAAAGCCGGACCTCCTGATACGATCCGGCTCTCGTGTTATCTACTGCCCTGAGGATGTCAAGGAGTTGCCGGAGGGAGTGGCGTGGGTGTGACAAGAGAGTCAACTTGCCAATCGATCTTGGCAGCGACGCAGGGGTCATAGTCGGAACCGAGAATCACCCGGAAGTCTGCCGTATTGTCCTCTGCCGGCTGTGAGACGACGTCACTGCCGCTACGCTTGTAGAGGCGCATTAACCGAGAGATGGCTGATCCCTTCGAACTGGCAGTAAAATCTACAATCTGTGTCCGCGGATACGTTCCACCGGCTGGTTCAACGCTGACAACCTCGAAACCCTCCCACTGCAGCCTCTCGGCCGCCACGTGGCCCAGCCCCTCGTAGGGAGTAGCATTCCGCACCTCAATACGGAAGGCGCGTTGTTGCGCACGGGCGCTGGCCGGCGGCGCCAATGCCTCGCTGACCAGTGGACCCAGGGCCTCGTAGTACGGGACCAAGACATAGGCTCCGTTAGGCGCGGTCCACGATTGCACGGCGCTTCGACCTACGAAACGACTCTTTACGTTCACCATATCCAGCCGCGATCCCACAGATCCCAGGTAAAGCACATCGTCCAAGCCCAGGTCCGTTGAGACGGTCTGACTGACCGCCCCCCACAACTGAGGGATCTTCGGGACGATGTCCAAGGTCATAATTTGGTGATATAGGCCCCGCAGTACTTGCTGTTGACGACGGTTGCGATCGAAGTCACTGGTACTCCAGCGAGACCGCGCATACCAGAGTGCATGTTTACCATCGAGATGGTGGATACCCGGCAGCCAGTCGACATCAGCCTGACCAGCAAGCGAGTCAGGGTCAGGGAAAGTGTCGGAAAGGGGGCACTCCACGGCTACGTCCACCCCGCCAAGCGCATCCACGACTTTGACGAATCCGTCGAAGCCAGCCCGTGCATAATAGTGTACGCGGATCCCAAAATTGTACTCAATGGTAGCTTTGATCAAGCCAGGGCCACCACCGGGGTAACCATTGCGTTCCCCACGACTGTAGGCAGTGTTGATCTTGTCAAACCCATGGGAGGGAATCCAGGCATAGAAGTCACGCGGGATGGACAAAAGCGCAATCGAGGGTAGCTCAGGATTAACGCTGACAACGATAATGGTATCAGTACGTCCTACGCTCTCCACAGAGGCTTGATCGGAGCCCAACACGAGGATGTTGATCACATCACCGGGCTGCTCTACCAGCGGCATCGGCGCTGGCGCAGGCCAGGGATGCGGCGTGGAGTTTGTCGTGGTCAAGATAAGGGACGGCGCAGGCAACGCGGAGGGCGGATGTGGTGTGGGGCTAGGAGTGAAGGTGGGCGTACGAGTAGGTGTCTGCGTGGGCGTGGAGGTTGGGGTATCAGTGGGAGTAGCTGTAGGTGTGTCCGAAGGCACAATTGTCGGCGTGGACGTTTCAGTAGGCCGGACAGCAGACTCAACAGGAGGGGTATCTGTCGCAAGCGCCTGAACAACGTCTGGAGCAGAAGTGATGACCCAACGACTGACCACGACCGCCAGCGCCAGGACAACAATCAACGTTAGCCATTCCGAAAGATGGCTCAAAGAACGATGCATGATATGCGTGTTTGTGTACCCCATCCAACAGGTCTAGGAATGCTGCTATTATACCACAAAGGTCAATCGCTGCCAGCAATTGATCTTTCTTCCTCTACCCTTCTACCCATTCCACAGAGACCCCCTGGCAACCCAGAAGCACTGTACATTCGGGCAGCTTCAGAGAAGATGTTGCCATTATGAGCTGACGGGATTCATCTGGAAGGAGTTGAGGTCGGCGTTGGTGTGTAGGTAGACGTTGGCGGCTCCGTCGGAATAGGCGTCGGCGCATACGTGGAGGTAGGCAGCTCCGTCGGGGTAGATGTCGGGGTAGAGGTTGGCGTTGGGGCGGGGCCCGGAGACTCAGTAGGTGTGGGCGTGCAGGTCGGAGTATGTGGAGCGGTACCTGTCAGAGTGGGAGTGGCCGTCAGTGTGGGGTAATCTGTGACAGTAGGAGAGGCCGGGACAGTCGGAGACTGCGTAAGGGGCGGAGATGGCGTCAGAGTGGGAGTGGACATCTCGGTAGGTGTAGCCGAAGATGGGAGCGTGGGAGTGCTTGTAGGCAGAGATGTCCGGGTGGGTGCAGGAGGCAATGGTGGGAGATAGAGCGCCTGACCAATGCGGATGGTGTACCCACGCAAGCAGTTGGCACGCCGGATCGCCTCGATACCCACACCGAACCGCACTGAAAGAGAATAGAGCGTATCCCCCGGCTGCACAACATACACAACCCAGCCAATAGGCGGACCGCAGGGCCAAGGCGTTGGACTTGCATAGAAGGCGGGTGGTAGGTAGATCTGTTGATCAGGCCAGATCACCGACAAACTCAAGCAATTGGCTTCCTTCAGTGCAAGAAGGGTGATACCAGCTCGCCAGGCCAAGCTGGTGAGCGTGTCGCCCTGCCGCACGGTGTAGACATACCAACCCGGTGGCTGCGGACAGCTCGGCATCAAATGAGATGCGGTAGGGGAAGGAGGTGGTGTGTACGGCAGCGGAATGGAAGTAACGGTCGCAGAAGGCGGAAGAGAAGAAGACGGCGTGGGTGAAAGTGTCGGGGTGACCGTGGGCAGATACCCCGTGGCTGAAGGGGCAAGCACATCACTCGTCTGACTCGGCGACGGCTGTGTGTCTGATGAGTCTAATTGGCTCAGCAGAAAGCTGCCCAACAACATACCCACGCTGATGAGAGTGACGGCAACACTCCCAAGGAGTTGGCGCATCTCAGCAGATCGGCCCATGCCGGAGCGCGTTTGTTCGCTCACTCTTGCCTCCCCGCGTCACCGGACGCAGCCTCCGCCTCCGGCAGCCGGTCACCATCGTCCTTCGAGGAGAGCGGCAGGATGAAACTGAGAGTACTCCCTACACCCATCTCGCTCTCCACCCAGATACGCCCACCTTGTGCTTCCACCAGTGATTTAGCGACTGACAGACCAACCCCATTATCACCCAGTCCGACGATGAGCGGGTTATCAGCTCTGTAGAGACGCTGAAAGATCCGGCTCTGATCCTCCGGGGCTATGCCACCGCCCGTGTCAGTCACGGACACGAACAAATAGTCAGGCAACCCCTCAACCTGGTCGTCATATTCTTCCAATCGCGCACTGACCTTGATATCCGTCCCCGGCTCTGAACACTGACAGGCATTGGAGAGCAGGTGCTGCACAACCTGGTATAGGCTATCCTGATCCGCATGGACATTTGGTAGCTCGACCGGCATGTCCATTTGCACTGTCAGCTTGCGTTCACTGAACTGCGCAGACAGCGACGTGATCGCGTCTTCGATGACGTTGATGAGATCAACCGTCTCGGGCTCAAGCGATTTCTCACCGACGTCCGCAGCAGTTGTCTTGACAAGATCGTCGAGTACCCCGCCCACGCGCTCGACATTGGCCTTGATCCGCTGTAAGAACTGGCGCTGCATCTCACCGAGAATACCCACAGACTCGCTGAGCAGTAGATCTGTGTAGCTGGTGATGGAGTTCATTGGGGTACCCAATTCTTGGATCAGCGAGACCACCTTCCGGCCTTGCGCCTTCACCCCCTCCTCTGTACAAAGGATAACGGCCAACGCTGCCGGTGAACGTGCAGCGTCAGGGAGTCGTGTCAGTTCTGCCTGCACTTTCTGGTCACCCAATTCGAGGGACTCGACAACGACCTCGCCAGCCTCAGTCTCATCGTGCAACAGCCTGCCGACCGCGTCAGCAAAAGACGGCTCGTTGAACAGAGCCCCCAAGGGCATACCCACCAATGTCGACTGGGACAGGCCCAGGAGGTAACGAGCGCCCTGGTCAGCCAAGACAATGTGCCCCTGATCGTCGCTCAATAGAATGCCACTGGGCTCAACCCCAACCGGTTGCGCAGCCACGGCCTGCGAGATCTGGCGACGCGCCTCCTCAATTTTAGTCTGTGCCTGCGACAGTTGGTTCTGCAGATCGCCATGTGAACGGGAGAGTCGTTCTGCTCTCTCTTTCCACTCAGCTAACTCAGCCTCCGCCGCGGTCCGAGCCTCCGCCAGATCGCGCATCTCCTGCTGCCAGATGGCAGCTTCGGCTGTAGACTGGCCCTGAGTCACAGATTCCTGCTCTCGCAGGCGAAGAGTAGTATCGAGCTCTTCGGCACGTTGACGCTGTTGCTCTAACTTGGCTTCCAGTTCAGCCACTCGCTGCGCCATCCGGCGAGATTCGCTGAGAGCTTCCCGCAACTCTTCAACACGATCAGGCGCCTGCTGACGTCCAGCGTCGGCCATTGACTTCGCCAGCGCCGCCCCCACAGCCTGCAAGACCTGCTCATCGCGTCGCGTCCACTGGTGCTGGGAGACTGGAGTCCCGGCCAGAACGACGCCCAGCAGTCTCCCGCCGTCGAGCAAGGGCTGCACCAACAACGGACCTGGCTGCTCATAACCCAGCCGGCGATATAGCACAGCGACATTGGGGTCTTTGTGTGGCACACGGGCACGCTGCAGATGACCGGTCTGGAGCGCGGTTGCTAACAACGGATGCCCAGATGCAAGCAATGTTGGTTCCTGGTGTGTGAGCATCGAGCCATTCGGAGAGTAGACAGCGACAATACGAATCTCTCTCGCCGGACCCGGAGACGGGAGGCCGACAGCAACCATGTCAGCTCCCAACGCACGAGCCACGGTCGACGCCGCCAACTTGAGAGCGGCCTCGGTGTCGCTAGTCGCCCCGATGCGTCGGACAGCATCGAGGATATCGATTAATTTCACAGAGGCATCCTCACCGCTAGCTGGAGAAGCGCCCAGCACACGGCGATATACCAGACCGGCTACCAGCGGCAGTGCAGACAGGTTGGCCAACCGAACCCATCCGGCGACGTGCGCATCGTCGACGGGCACAAAGAACTGCAGGGCGTGACCTCCAAGCCAGAGAGAGAACAGGCAGGTTGCCAGTCCCCAGTCATCCCCGCGCCAGATCAAACCACCTAGGAGAGCTAACACGAGAACCGATACAGCAGAGAACTCCCATACTGCAGCCTGCCAGTAAATGTTGTAGGCGACACCCTGCGGCTCGACCTGTAGCCACAGGGCGGCAAAGGCTGCATAGACGCCAGCGGCAACCAGGAAGGTAGACAGCAACAGGCCCGTCCCTAAGCGTGAGTGTTGCTCCAAGATCGGCACGAACGTCCATACAGCCAGCAATAGCACGGCGAAATCAAGGAAACGCTCAAGGGGAGGCAGTACGACGTTGGACGATAGCACACCAACGCGGTCCAATACGGCGACGAGCATGAGCACTGAACGCCCCAGCGCAAAGCCAAGCCCGGTCACAAGCAGCCGTATTGCCATGGGGTCATCGCGATGACGATTCCAATGCCCCAACGCCATCCCTAAAACTAGCTGGATGGCAAATAGCGTGACCAGGTGATAGACTAAATCACCGGGCGGGATCGTGATTAGTTCAATGAACTCACTCAGAAGTACCATTGGCGTTTAGCCGTCTGCTGCGCGACCATTTCACCTGGATGGTGGCCTGAACGTGAACCGATTGTACACCAGAGTCAGTTGGCGGTCAACCCGCCCCACAGCCCCGCAAGGACACCAGCGCAAGAACCTCATCACGTCCATCGCCCGTGCATGTGTATCTTCAGCCACTGACCTCTGATTCGCGAGTGGCTAAGGGTTGAGGCCCCAGGACGATGCGCCACGAGCCCATCAGCGGTTCGTCATCGCCCTCACGGGGACAGGGCTCAACCTGCAGATTTGTGACTAATGGCGTCCCCAATTCGCCGACACCAAGCACATAGCTCGCCCCTGACTCAACGTTGAAATCTGCGTATCCCGCTCCTTCCCAGGGTTTGAGCCCCGTCACAGCCCGGTCGGCCCCACCGGGCCACATCAACCAGACCTCGACCCCAGGGATTCCAGCGCCGCGCTCGTCTGTCACCAGGATCTGAACTTGCAATAGGTGCCCCGGTTCGCACAACTGCTCCTGCTCGACCACCCGCAAACGAGCTAGAAGCGGTGGTGTGGGCGTAGGAGAAGGTGTGCTCGTCGGCTCAGGAGTAGGGGTGACCAGGGGCGACGCATCACGAGGCGTACGCGTGGGATCTGGGATATCGACTGTTGGGGGCGGCGAGACCCGAGGCGACGGCGTACGAGTTGCCGTACGGGTAGGCACAGGCGACGGTGTATTGATAAGAACTGGAGGTAAAGGTGTCGGTGTATACAGGTAGACCAACATCGCTGGGGTTTGCAGATTGAGCGCCTCGGCGAGCGTGGTCAGGCTGCGTAGGGCATCCGCGGGGGATCCCGCAGCAGCAGATTCCTCGATCAACGTCTGTATCGCAACAGAGACATCCTCCCGGCTAAGTCCATCAAGCCGCGAGCGAGCCCTCTCCAGGTCACCGTCGGCCACATACGAGAGCGCCGTCAAGCGCACCCAACTCTGGCGGTGGTCGGTGCGCAGCAACGAGGGATACGTGTTCACGAGCTCTACGGGGTCAATAACCCAGGTGTATAGCAAGCCCAGCGTCAGCCCGATCACAGCCCCGACAAAGGTGGCCATCCAACGCGTGGGGGAACCGTTCACGGACGTCCCTCCACGTCCGGCGCCAGCGGTGGAGTGGGGGCACCCAGTGCCCAGGCCAGACGCGTCAGGCGTTCGATATCCTCAGCACCACCATTACCTGCTTCACCAAGCCGCTCAGCCAGTTCGACCACAGGCGCGGAGGGTTCCACTGGGTCGAGCAATCTCAGCCGTTCACGGGCCAATTCCAGACTTCCCTCGGCCTCGTAAGCGGTCGCAACCATCACGACGTAGTCATCACGATAGTCCTGGCGTAAGACGTCCGGCCCGGTATTCGTATACTGCACCGGCCAGAGCCACCAGCCAATGGCAAAACCCAGCGCCAGACCAAGCACCACACCGACAGTGGTCCGCATGACGTATCTTGGCAAACGGCCAGATTGCTCGCTCACAATATCCTGGGCTCCGGATCCCCTAAGAAAAACGCGGCGTTTTGGGGTGCGCAGCCCGCCCCCAGACGCCGCTACAGACATGTGGTCCACACCTATTTCAGTCGAGTGCCGGAGGTGGGAATCGAACCCACATGGGTCAAGCCCACACGATTTTGAGTCGCGCGCGTCTGCCTGTTCCGCCACTCCGGCTCAGGAAAAGTATACCAGAGAATGACATTCTGGTCAACTGCTTCTGCCCAAAACCGCTACCCCGCTTCTGCCTCCTGGCAGAGTCGAATGCCCTCCAGCGCATTGACCTCCTCAGGATCTATTTGAAGCGCAGCGTCAAAGAGCGGATACGACTGCTCGCACTGCGCCATGTAGAAGTAGGCCAATCCCAGCGTGTAGAAATACTCGATCCGAGGTCCCTCGACCCACCCTGTCTCAAGCTGCACCTCGACCCGCCCGTCACTCTGCATCTGGAGCCGCCCAGTACTCAGTGGATTTCCAGAAAGCGCGTTGACGCCCTCGAACCAGCCGACATATGATTGCCCATACTTCGATCTGGGTATGCCTGTCAGCATGATCGTATACTTTCCCGTCTGGGTATGGAGCGTTACCGTGCCGCGAGCGTTTACCCAGGCCTCATCATACTCTTCGGTTGGCCTGAGCGCTGCCTGCAGGGTCCCCCGGTCATCCGCTGACAAAGATACAAACTCGCCTCGCATCACGACGTCCGCCGATGGATCAGAGGTCTCGTTACCAGACTGCTCTAACGTGATATAGAACGATTCGGCCTGCCGCCGGGCCGCAATACAACTCAACTCGATAGCTGGCTTGAAGTTCTCGATGGCTGACTCGTAATTGCGACGGGACCAGTAGTTGATCGCCAGGTATCCGAAAGCGGGGCCAAACTCGGGATCCGCCTCCGTTGCCCGTTTGAGATACGTCCCGGCCTGCTCGAACTCTCCCATCTGTTGATAGGACTTCCCTAATTCGGTCAGCGCCACCGCGTTGTCCGGATCAATCTCAGTGGCTCGCTGGAAGCTCTTCACCGCTTCCTCGACATCGCCAAGCCCACGGTAGTTGCGTCCAAGCGTAATGTGGATATAGGCCAGGTTGGGGTGGATTTCCAGCGCCCGCTGATACTGCTCCACTGCCATCCAATAGTTACCCTGAACCTCCAAAACGTAGCCGTAGTTGCGCTGCACATCCACACTGTAGTCGTCTAGCTGCAGGGCAGTCTGAGCAGCCTCGACTGCCTCGCTCCAGCGCTGAGCATCAGCGTACGCCTCGGCCAGATATGCGTACGCCTCGGCATAGGTAGGATCGAACTCAATCGCGCGCTTGCATGCATCAATTGCTTCAGACACATCGCCGTTCCAGTCATAGGCCATGCCCAGCGCGGCCCAAGCGCGCGCATTCTCCGGTGCCAGCCCCGCTGCCTGTTGACCCCATCGCACTGCCTCGACCGTCCGCCCCTCCAGAGCCAGCAGCCGCGTCAGCGGGACATACAACAGCACATCACTTGGGTTAAGCGTGATCGCTTGCTCGTAGGCAGCGATTGCTTCTTCCAGTTTGCCCTGCAGGTAAAGCTCCTCGGCCTCAGAAGTATAAGAAAGCGCCGAGCGGGTCGGCGTAGGAGTGGGGACAAATGGTATCTCAACCTGCTCCTGTTTGATCAAAGCGTAGACGTAGACGCCCGCGCTGATCAACATCAGCAGGAGTAGCACACGAACTGGGGATGAGCGACGCTTCTTTCGTCGTATCGTTGGTTCCAGATACACC
>Ga0180433_10002065_pt1 | contig 32143 bp, 44 predicted proteins | sample SS_ome_8_FD_132980 | JGI IMG/M metagenome (GOLD analysis project Ga0180433, IMG submission 132980) | Hypersaline lake sediment archaeal communities from the Salton Sea, California, USA - SS_1_D_1 metaG | ecosystem: Environmental > Aquatic > Non-marine Saline and Alkaline > Hypersaline >...
AGGACGAGTTCGACCAGCTTCGCCAGGTCCAGCAGGACGGGATGTTCAGCAACGCCAAGGCCGCCTCCCTTCTCGTGAAGAAGATGGCCAAGCTGCTCGCTGACAACAACATTCCTGTTCCCAAGGTCGTCAAGCGCTGATCCCAACCCTGGCGGCCTTTCGTCTTGGCGTCGGGCCTGGATGACCGCCGTTTCTCCCGGAGGTGCTCATGTCCGGTTTGTCTCTCATGCAAACACGCAGTTTCATCGACCGCCTTGGTGATCTCGACGAAGAGATCACCAAGGTTTGCCGTGCTGCTGATGTGATGGCCAAGACTTGTGGCAAGGAGCACGCTGATGGCGTTGGTCGCCTCAAGGAAGCTTGCGACGCTCTCAAGGACAAGCAGAAGTACGTCCGTGAGGCCAAGGATCATCTCCTTGGCCTTGACGGCTTCATGCACGCCCTGAGTAGTGAGATGCGGCAGCTCATGGAGCATCCCAAGATGGGGGGCGCCATCAGCCGCATCGCTGAACGCATGTCGGCTCCCATGCAGTCGCATGTTTCCACGATCGTCGAGGAAACTGTTGACGGGCTTCGTCGTGTGGCTGCTGCCGTGAAGGCTCTTCGGGAGTCGAAGGAAGATGCCAAGCGAGAAGGGTCGATCAAGGACAGCACGAAGGCTCTTTCGAAGGTCTGCGAAGCTGCCGAGAACGCGCTCAAGAAGGCCATGAATCTCGCCGCCGAGCCTGCTCATGAAGAGGATGACGACGACGTTGTCGAATCTGAAGAGGTTGTCGTTGAGAAGGCAGCCGGTCAGGTTGGGTTCCACGGCTACAACCTGACGGCCAAGGATCTTCCTCCTGAGTTCCTCGAGAACATCAAGAAGAAGAAGGAAGAGGCCAAGAAGGACGACGAGGACGACGGCGAGAAGAAGTCGAGCAAGAAGGCTGACTCTCGCGTCCCCGGCAACGAGTCCAAGGGTCCGAAGGAAGAGGGCGAGGAGGACGAGGGTTGGGTCCCTGGTCATCGCACGACCCAGAAGTCCGAGGACAAAAAGGCAAATTCCGACCACGGCTATGTCCTGACAGCCAAGGGTCTCCCTCCTGAGTTCCTCGAGAACATCAAGAAGAAGAAGGAAGAGGCCAAGTCCAAGAAGGACGACAAGGACGGCGAAAAGGCCGACAAGAAGGCCAAGAAGAAGCTTCCCGAGCTCGGTGGTGGTTCTGAAACAGAGGGCCCCGAGCAAGGAGCGCTTGAGCCTGATGACGATCCTCGTCATGAGAAGCACGGCTACGACCTCTACGAGCCTGCCGATCACGGCTACGACCTACACGCCTGAGAGGAACTGGAATGCACGAACGCCAAGCAGACGAAGGAAACTGGCAGGCCCGGGGACAAGAGTTCCAGGTCGGTCAGACCGTGCGTCTCGTCAATGGCGGGGAGACGGATGAAGGCCGCGTTGTAGCGACGTACCCGGGCATCGGGATGGTGGACATCCAGTGGCCCCATACGAGCTATCGGCACCCCGTCGAAGACCTTCAAATCATCAACCCTGGTGACGATCCCTTCATCGCGCCGATGCACGAGGACGTTCCTGGCGGTCCTGGTAGCGCGGCTCAGGTCTCAGAGGGTGGTCCCCAGTCGAACATCGTTGAGGGTGAGGTGTCCCGTGTTGAGCTCGTCCACCAAGTCGAGAGTATTGGGCAGAAGCTCGCCGCTGAGGACAAAAAGGTGATGAGCAACCGTGTTGCGCAGGCTTTCGTGAAGAAGAGCCTGTACTGGCACGCGAAGGATCGGAAGTACCGCGTCAGTGCCGAAGAGCACAAGACCGGGAACTACAAGTGTCCGATGAAGGGATGCTCCGGTCATCTTCGTCGGGCGACCTACAAGATGGAGAACGGCTGCTGCGAAAAGCTTCACGCCTGCCCCAAGTGCATGTTCATGATCAAGTCGGCCGATCTCATGGCTGATCACCATGGGGAGGATTGCTGATATGGCATTTTCGAAGACGGCTCGAGCAGCGATCGTGCATCCGAACTGGGGTGCCGCCAACTGGCAGCGTTTCGTTGAAGAACACCGCAAGGAGATGCAGGGCACCGGCTACAACGGCCTGGTCCGCACCGCTTCGGGCGCTCCCAACTTGGTGACTCGCGCAAGTGAGATCCTTCAGGATCAGTTCAGTCCCGAGCGGTACCTCCTGACCCACGCGACTATCGTGGCGTCGGTCGATACTAGCGACGTGCCTGGTATTCGGACGGGCACTATCAATGAGCTCGGTCGCCAGATCAACCGCAAATGGGCCAACTACCGCGTCAAGCCGGCCTGCGACATCTACATCAACAACAACCACGACTGCTGGGACCGACCGGTGCTCCTCAAGAGCTATCGGACGTTCATCGGCGCCCACAACTTCTGTTTCGTTCCGGGGACCAAGATCATGATGGGGGACGGAACCTACCGGCCGATTGAGGAGCTCTCAATCGGGGACGAAGTGGTCACCCATAAGGGACGAGTCCGACGTATCACCCACGTGTTTGAGCGCGACTACGAAGGTGACATCCGGTCGATCAAATTTGACCGTTTCAAAGATCCTGTACTCGTCACCGGTAACCATCCTTTCCGTTCGATCGAGGTGTCGGCTCCCGCTACCAAGATCCGACCGGGTACGAAGACTTCCAACGCGGTCCGGTATCGACGCGACCAGATCGCTCGCGGTCTTCGTGGAGAGCGCAACGTGTTCAACGGTGATTTCTCGGCCGAAAAGGGTTGGAGGAACGCCGAGTCTCTGGAAGAAGGTTCCTATGTTCTGGGAGCCGAGCGTGTCGCCGGAGACCTCCAGAGAACCTTCGAGGCTACCTTGCTGGGGTACTACTTGGCCGAAGGCTGCCCCATGGGGGAGAAGGCCGGGTCCGACGGGTTCGTGCTTAGTTTCGGGCCGCACGAGGAAGCCCTTGCGCTTGACGCGAAAAAGTGCGCCGAGCAACTTTGGCCTGACGCTCGTGTGACAATCCGACCCACCCAGACGAGTCTGAGAGTCGAGATTTTCGCCTCCGGCTCTCGCGATTGGTGTATCCGCATGGGAGGACACCTGGCCCCTCACAAACGGGTCGACACCTCCGTGTTCTCGTGGGACCAAGAGAGTCTCCTGCGACTCCTCGGCGCCTGGATGTCAGGCGACGGGAACCTCCACAAAGGCACACTGCGACTTCGTGGGACGTCCACGTCCCGCGACCTTGCCGACCAGATGCAGCGCGTCGCTGAAATCGTGGGCGTCAAGAGTTCCGTAGTATTTGAGCGCCGCAAGATCGGTGAGAAGACCTCGACCGTCAGCATGGTGATCGGAGGTGAAAACCAGTCTTTCGAGGTCATCAACCGGCACCACGTCCACACGGTCTTGGTCTCCAAGGAGTCCGTTTCCGAGATCGCCACCCGTTCCGCCCGCTGGCCCAGTCTCCACGTTGCCTCATCCCGCAAGCGGTCCGAGCTGGCGTGGTGGGAAGACTGCCGCGTCCATCGAGTGGCTTCAAACACCTCCCTCCCCTACGAGGGCAAGGTCTACAACATCGAGGTCGAGGAGGACCACTCCTACGTCATCGACAACGGTATCGCCGTTCACAACTGCGAGCACGTGCAGATCGAGGAGCAGTCTAAGGGCCGCATCATCGATGCCGCCGCTCGAGACATCGGTGACTCGATCTACGTGGACATCTTGATCGCTACGGACCGTCGTCACGCTAGCCTGATTCGAGATATCGAGTCGGGTCGGATGGGCACGATGAGCATGGGGTGCAGTGTCACCGAGACGCAGTGCACCAAGTGCGGAAATGTTGCCGCTGACGAGACGGAGATGTGCGAGCACATCAAGTACGCCAAGGGCAACTACGAGTACGACAGCCACGGCAACAAATACCGAGTCGCCGAGCTGTGTGGTCACACCACCCTCGACCCCACGGGTGGTGTGACCTTCATCGAGGCTTCTTGGGTTGCCGTTCCGGCTTTCCAGGGCGCGGTGATGCGCAACGTCCTCGAGCCCGAGGTCATCAACGTCAACACTCGCAGTCAGATGCGCGACATCCTCGCCTCCCCTCCCAAGGAGTGGACGGATGACGGCATGGCAAAAGCTGCTCGAGTTGTCGGCCGAGTGTCTGATCGTGGGGCGGAGATGCGTCGTCAGGCGCAACTCATCTTGTCGGGTGAGGAGGCTCCTGACCCGATGGCACCCCCGCCCGGTGATGAGGGGGGTGCTCCTGATCCGATGGCACCCCCACCCGGTGGTGCACCCGATCCGATGGGTCCTCCTGGTGGAGGAATGCCGGGGATGCCTGGGGCTCCTGGGGCCGAAGAGAAGGACCCGATGGAGGAGCTCGAGGGGGACATCAAGAAGTACCTCCTCGACAAGGTCAAGCGTGAGCTCAAGAAGCAGATGACCGAGGAAGTCAGCGAAGACGCTGCGTCGGATCCTCAGCTCGCGACCTCTACCAACGAGAACATCAACAAGCAGGCTCAGCTTGTTGCCGGTACCGATGCGCTTCTTCGGATTGCGCGTTCGGATATCGAATTGCTGGATGGTCTTGCCCGACTCAAGGCAAGCCACGGCATCAAAGTTTCGAGAGATCTCTATCGAACTGTCCTTCGGGTCGGGTCTACCGATGGGCATGAGTCTCTCGAAAAGTACTTGCAGCGCTGTGCTGCGGTACTGACCCGTCAACCAACAGTGGGTGAAGCCAAGACCTTGGTTCGTCTTGGGCGGATCCTTTCACTTCGAAAGAAGACCCGGTTCTAGCCGAACCCAAGACACCAAGAAGGCTCGAAGGAGAACGTCAAAAATGGCACGTCAACGTAAGACCTGGAAGCAGGCCGAGCAGGGCAAGCAGGCTTCGCCCCCGCCCCAAATGCCGGCCGTCGATCGCACCGAGGGACCCAGCCACCCGGCCTACTACAAGGATCCGGACGCTGACCAGTACGAGAAGGGTGACACCTCGGCGTGGGCCGAGGATCCCCACAAGCCCATGGAGGAGGAGTCCCCGCCTCCCGCCATGCCCGGCAACTTCACCACGGAGGAGCCCTCCCACCCGGCTCTCTCCGATTTCCAGAAGAAGCCCGAGTCGCCCGCTGAGGCCATGGCCGAAGGCGGCGGTGGCGGCAAGAAGCAGGCTTCCCTCAAGGAGATGGCCGAGAAGCGCGCAACCCTCTGCGTGCGGATCGCTTCGGCCATGATGCCCGGCGCTGATGCTGCGGCCGTCGAGAACAAGGCTCTCGAGCTGATGGACTACGACGACGTGAAGCTTCACGCCGCTGCCGAAGTCCTCACCGCCGGTGAGGAAGAGGAGATGGAAGAAGAGGACGAGGAGATGGAGATGGAGGGCGGCAAGAAGGCCAGCCACGAGATCACCGCTCGTCTCGACCGTCTCGAGGACAGCATGGGTCGCCTGGTTCAGGCGATGACCCATTTTTTCGGCATGGAGGGGGATGAGGACGAAGGCATGAGCGACAAGGAGCTCATGGCGTACCTCATGGCCGAAGACATGGACGGCGATGGCGTCGATCAAAACGCCCCCGACTACGGCTACAGCGAAGACAAGAAGTCCGGACAGGACGAGTTCGATCGCGGCGAAGAGTCCGAGGGCACCAAGGAGTACGACGAAGAGAAGGACTCCATGATGCACTCCAAGGGCATGGATGAGGATGGCGAGGAAGAGGCCATGCTCAAGGCGATGCTCGAGGAGATGGACGAGGAGATGAAGACGGCTTCCGAGGCTGAAGAGGTCACCGAGCCTCTGGCCAAGGGCCAGACCATCCAGTCCGGTGAGGGCGGCAACGTCAACCCTGACGACTACGCTCCCACCCCGGTCGTTGCTCAGAGCGACGGTTCGGACAAGGTCGGCGACCCCACCCCGCACGGTGGCAAGCAGGCCACGGACACCGGCGCTGCCGAGAACGACATCCAGCTCACTGCTGGTGAGGACCCCATGGGTCTCGTCGAGAAGGAAGCTTCGGCCGACGATGAGCTGATGCAGCTCTACGCTGATCTCGACCTCCCCAAGTCCGCCGCCGACAAGGACGACGACGAGCACGAGGGCATGGAGGACGAGGACGAGCACGAGGGCATGGACCACGGCAAGAAGAAGGCCAAGGACCATGACGAGCACGAGGGCGAGGATCAGGACGAGGCGTCCGACGAGGACGACGACGCCAAGATGAGCGGCAAGAAGGCCGGTGAGGGCGTCAGCCTCAAGCCCCAGCAGAAGGCCGCGAGCCAGGGCGCCCAGCGCCTCGGCAACGTCAGCCAGCAGACCAAGGTCGCCGCTGACGAGATGGACCAGCTCAGCAAGCTGTGGGACTCCGCTCCCGACGTGTCGTCGGTGTTCGGAACCACCCCGACCCGCTGATTCGAAGGTGAATTCCAGGTCGAGGGGATTTTTAGTTTCCCTATAGGTCCCCTCGACCTCGGTAAAGCCCCAATACGGGGCCCCATATATGTGAATGGACGAGGTTCGGGTCGGTAACGTGAAAAGTGTCTTCGTGGTGAAGGCAGCCGGCGCGATCCCCAACTCACTCGACCAGTAAACAAGGAGCAAGAGAACAATGCCTCTGCTTGGACAGGCGAGTGGTGGGTTCACCGAGAGCAGCTCGGCTCTGCGACTTCTGCACCCCGGCATCCGGAACACCGTTGGTGTTCTGACTGCCGACGCATTCACGCAGACCAACCCGCCCATCGTCACGACCATGGGGACGATCTCCACTCAGACCAACACCGGCGTGCTCGGTGTCCTGAGCGGTTCCGTCGCCTTCACCCGTCCCGACCAAGGATCGAACTTTGTTGGCGGCCCCGTCGAACCCGGCGCGCCCGACAACATCCTGATCCGTCCTCTGGGATGTTTCATCAACACTGCCGTGGGCAACGCCTTCGAGAACCAGCCGGGACCCGCTTCCGGCAAGGGCCCCTACATGTCCGGCCAGGGCACGTACGGGAACCAGCTCTTCGAGACGCAGGCCCTCGACACTTCGGGTGCGGTCGCTGCCGGCGACGACCTGATCTACACCGCTGGTCAGGAGCTCGTCGCCTCGCGCAACGGTTACCTGATGATGCGTGTCACCACTCAGACTGGTGCCGCTGTGTCCCTGGACACCGCGACCATCACGTCCGAGGTGGCCAACGGCCAGACGGCCTCCACCCTCATCGGCGTTCTGAAGATGCCGCCCGACTCGGAGCAGTTCGAGTTGGTGTACGACCAGCGCGTCTAGGAAAGGAGAAAAGAAGATGCCTCAAGGTGTTTCCAACGCTGTCAAGCAGAAGCTGATCTCCGAGTACATCAAGACCCCGACCGGTCGTGCCAAGCTCGCAGCTTCTCTCACCCAACCCCTTCGTACTCGCCGGGACTACACCTCGGTTGGCCGCAAGACCTTCTTGGTCGAGCAGCTTCCCGATGGTGCCCTGCCGATCTACGACAAGGACCCCGATGTCACCGCGTACGTGGTCGGCGAAGAGGGCGAGAACATCATCGCCGTCACCAAGCCGCGCCGCGTGATCTTCCCGCTGTTCGAGATTGCCTCGAACCCGGAGATCCCGCTGACCCAGATCAAGGAGCGTCGTTTCGATCTCATCGAGCGTGCTCAGGACCTGGCTCGGGCGCAGATTCAGGCTGCCGAGGACGAGCGTGTCTTCGCGGTTCTGGATGCCATCGCCACCAACGGGTTCGACTCGATCCCCGGTGGAACCAACCCGGACATCCCCGTGGTCGCTCCGATCTCGGGTGCGGTTCTGGCTGATGCCTTCGCGCTCATCGAGCGCCACGACCTCCGGGTCGCGCGCGTGTACATGAACGCTCGGGACTACGCCGACATCCGCAAGTTCGGTCGCGACATCCTGGACATCGAGTCGCAGGCCACCCTGCTCAAGACCGGTCTCCAGGCCACCCTCTGGGGTGCTCAGGTCATCACCAGCCGTATCGTGCCCGCCGGCACGGTGTACGTGTGTTGCGAGCCGGAAATGTTCGGAAGGATCCCGGTCCGCACGGAGCTCACCGTCCTCTCGGCGGATGATCCGAAGGCTCGAACCATTGGTTTCAGTGTTTTTGAAAATCTCGGTATTGGCGCGTACAACCCTCGCGGGTTGACGCGCCTGACGGTCACTCGCTAGGGATAGCGGTTGATCTGAGAAAGCCACTCCGGTTCGCCGGGGTGGCTTTTTCTATGCCTACAGTCGGGTTCGTCCGATTGTCTAGCTTTTTGGGAGTGTCTTTGGTAGGATCCCGAAGATGGTCATCAAGTACGGAGCACTCACCAAGGCTCTCGATGAGACGAAACTGCGGCGCCTCTACGAAGACGAGCTGCTGACCGACGCCGAGATTGCGACAACGGTGGCAACGGAGCTCGGGCTCGAGGAGACATTCAGCGATGCCGCTGTAGCCCGTCTCAGGAAGCGGTGGGGGATTGCCACCCTCACCATTCGACAACGCCGTGAGCGTCGTGAGGGACGAACAGGGCCTTTTCTGGACGACCTGACGCCTGCCAAACTCCGGGACTACTACAGCCAGATGGGAGAGCGGCAGATCGCCAAGATGTTTGGCGTCAAGAAGCCTGCGATTCAGCGTCTTCGTCAGCAGTGGGGGATCGAGCCGATCTCCAAGACAGAGCGCACGACATCAGTGGTCAAGCTGACCGAGGAGCAGAAGGAGGTCATCATCGGCTGTATGCTCGGCGACGGGCACCTTCTCGAGCGTGGCGTGTTCAAGGTCAGTCATGCCTACCATCAGTACGAGTATCTGAAACGAGTGCGTGAGCTCTTGGCCCCCATCGCCACTCCTATGGGTTACGAGGAGAAGGAGATGTCGGAGTCCGGAGAGGTTCGTGCGGCTTTTTCATTCCGCACGGCACAGCATGTGTGGCTCAAGGCGATGCGGAAACTGTTCTACCCCAAAGGCAAACGACAGTTCCCGCCCTCGTTGCTCGAGACGCTGTCTGAACGATCGTTGGCGTTCTGGTACTTCGATGATGGCACGCTCTACGACGGCAACCTCCCGGCGTTTGCGTTGGGAGACGTCGACGATGCCACGGTCGAACATACCCTGCGGGCTTTTCGAGATCGGTTTGGGTTCAACGCGTACCTGTCTCCGCGAACAACTGCTACCTGTAAAATCGTGTCGTTGCGCAGCGTGTCGGCGGGGGCTTTGTTTGAGATCGTCGCTCCGTATGCGACGCCGGACATGCTCCACAAGTTGCCGGAACGGTACTGGCCCAAGAGTGTGAGGCCGTTGCCGAAAGTCCAGACCAGCGAACGAGCACCATTGCCGAAAGACCTTCGGAACCAATTGAAAGCAGGGGCGAATCAAGACGAGCTCGTGGAGAAGGTGTTTGCGTTCTGGCGTCAAGCTGGGTTCCCTTTCCATGTCGCCCGTCCCGAAGATTTGCAGACGCTGGCCCGGCTCGAACTTGATCATGTTCTTCAAAAGGGGGTGCTCAAAGCACGGCAGGTGGGACAGTCGAGCTGCCAGGCATTTATGCCGCACATCTGGGAGGCCCGGAACGCGGATCATGGGCGCTCCCCGAAAGACTTGTTCGACGACGATGGTTATTTGCGTCTCGCCATCGAGAAGATGTTGAAAAACGGAAGGGTACCTAACGCAGCAGAGGTGCGACATGCCATGCGGTACAAATTGACGGGTGTCTACAACTTCCGTCCGTCTGTGGCGAAGGTGCTCGTCGATCGGTATTGCCGTGAGGGAGGGACTGTCTACGATCCGTGCGGAGGGTGGGGAGGCAGGCTGCTTGGTGTACTGACTTCTTCGGCTCGAGCGAAATACATCGCCTGCGAGCCCAGCACGAAATCGTTCCGAGGGCTTCATGAATTGGCACAGTGGGTCGACCATTACGTGCCCGGTGCGCAAGAGCGCGTGGAGCTCAACTGTGTGCCGGCAGAGGAATTTGAGCCCCCGCCTGGGGTGGACATGGTGATCACCTCTCCTCCTTACTGGAAGCAAGAACACTATGCTGATGAGGACACGCAGTCGAGCGCACGGTATGGCACCTACGATGAGTGGCTCGAAGGGTTCTGGAAAGTGGTCGTGGGTCGGGCAGTTCGTTCGCTGGCCCCCGGTGGCTGGCTTGTTCTGAATGTGGACGACTTCATCTACCGTGGCGTCAAGTACAACCTCGTAGAAGATACTGTTGCGATCTGTGTCGAGCTCGGGCTGGGGCAGCCGGAACGTTTCCAGTACGCGATGCCGTCGCCCGTGAAGAAAGACAACCATGAGTGGGTCCTCGTGTGGTGTCGGCGTGGGGCTGTTGCTGAGACATATGAAGAGCGTCCGGCATTGGAAGTTCAGATGTCTTTGCCGCAACGCCCGGTACGGGAGATCGTGAAAGAGTGCGAGGAGTGTGGCCGCAAGTTCCACGCGAGTCGGAGCAGTCGGCGGTTCTGTGGGAACACGTGCGGCGCTCGAAGCCGGAGGCGCAAGGACACGCGTCCTCGTAAAGAGCATCGTACGTTCACCTGTCAGAACGAGTCTTGCGGCATCGAGTTCAAGGTTCCGTTGACAGGCGGGCGCCCCAAATACTGTCCGAAGTGTCGAGCTGAGCGGATGGAGACGGAGGAGTTGCAGCGTCGAACCAAGTGCTGTGCGTACCGCCACTGTGGTCGTGAGTTTGTTGACTACAGCAAACAGAACAGTGGGAAGTTCTGCCATGTCGAGCACCGGCGCCGGGAGAAACTGCTGCGTCGCGGGGAGGTGGGATCTGTCCGAGATTTCCGTAAACCGGACCCAGTGCTCGACGAGTAAACCGTAGGAGGATCGCGGGCCACGAACGTAAAAAAATGGGGCGTCCTCCGAAGGGGTAGAAGGATGGAGATGTCCGATCAGTTCCGGTCTTACGAGGGGTATAGCGAAATTCGTCGTCGGTTTCTTGCCGTGGCCGAGGATCTCAATCTTCCGGAAGTGCATCCCAGTGGCCCCGAGTTCGCTCCTCCGGGGATGTCCCGTGGCTTGTCAGCAGGACTGCAACACCGCCCCCGGAACGTGAAAAGAGGCCGCACCTGTACTTGGTTCCTGACACCGGGTATAAGGGGTGAAGGCATCAGGAGCGCCTACCGCTCGCATCCTCCTTTGGGGGGACTCGGTAAAGCTCCGCTGATGAACCCTGCGTCTCCAACCCTGGTCGTTGACCGTTTCTCGAGACCCAGACTCCGCAACGCGAGCACGGAACCCAACCGGGTCTCACGAAGAAGGATCACGATCATGGACAGGAAAAATTCGTCTACCGTCACGTCTCTCAAGACCCAGGCCAAGCTGCTCCGGCAGGCGCTGGCCGACGAAGGCATCGAACTCGGGCACGTCAAGTGCCTTCACGCCGTGGCACGGAGCCACGGGTACAAGAACTGGAACGCTGCCAGGGAAGCTGGCGGCCTCGACTACCAAGCTGCGTTCGACATCTTCGACGCCCTCGACGTGTCTCCTGATCATGAAGAGAGGTCGAAGCCTCGTGTGGTGGAGTGGGAACCGCTCCGTGTTGAAGAGTTCTACGTGAGGAGCGGCGAACCTGTCGAAACCGCTGCGGTGAGGGAAGCACGGGCACAGGAGTTTTTGAAGGAGTACCGGGATGGGGAGGCCGACTGGCATGGCACCGTTGAAGAGCAGGTCGACCTTTGGCAGATGTACGAATCCGACGACGAAGATTTGCGGGACATAACCCGGCGTGGTTGAAGCAGGTGTTCGACGTTCTCGTGGCCGAGGGCTACATGACCTGTGACGGAGATCGGTACTCGTCCGTTTCTTTCACTCATCTCGGGTTGCACCTGCCTTTTAGCGAGGACGAGCCTGTAGGCATGTTGGACATGCTGGCCGCAGAGGCGTCTCCGGGAGAGGTTTTTCGGGTGTGGGCTCGGAGCTACGCCAAGACCGCGCTGAAGTGTTACCGGTTGGCCCAGGTCGCGCACAGTGATGCGCGCCTGGAGATCTACGACCCGGTCAAGGACACTCCGGATCAGTTTTTCGTGGAACTCTGGGCGCCTACTTCGACCGCCAAGGAAATCGTCCAGAAGCTCGATGCAGCCCTGTTCGAGGAAGAAGGCGTGACCGTGACCCGCTAGTCTCTAGCGGCCTGACAGTCAGAGAGAGCCCTCGTTCCTTCGGGACGGGGGCTCTCTGCGTGACGGGGTAAAGTGTCTACATGGCCCGTGATCGAATGCGTGACGAAGATGTGGACACCAGTTTGGCTGACCGGTTCGGGGTTCCTCGAACCTTCAAAAAGGCCGAGGCTGGACCTCACGCCATCGTGACTGTGGACCACAACCCGTTCCCTGGTCTCAAGTACCGCGTGTACCGAGACGGGGGCGATGTTGGGTGCCTGATCAAGATCGACAGCCGGCGTCGGACGGCGACGTGCTTCGGGATGCCACTGACCTGGGTGGGCCACATGGAGTCGTTGGGGTACGACTTCAACCTGTCCGATGCAGAGAACGAGCGCATCGATCGAGAGACGCGCCACATCCAGTTTCCTGACAATGTGGAGCGGCAGAAGGTGATCCCGATGGACGATCTCAAGGACGTGCTCCTCCCGAAGACGAGAGTCCTCGACTTGAACGGAGTCCAGCACGAGTTCGCTGGCATGGAGTACGAGATGCCCTACGACGCCGTCATCGTTGAACTCGAAGATGAGAACGACCCTGGTCCGTGGCTCCAACACAAGGACCAGCTTCCTCGTCACTGGATTCGTCGGTACTGACGCGCCCGCCTTGTACATGTGAGCTCACACGATCTCGCGGGCCCCTGTTGCTTTGAGTTCTTCGAGGGCGTAGGAAGAGAGGATGCGTGAGGTACAGATTACGGTCGACGGCGACGAGATTCGTTTCCATGAGCCTACCGAGTGGGAACGGCAGACTCTGCTCGCCAACGGGTTCCGACGGGACACCAAGCGGGAGCACGTCATGGTCAGCTCCGAGACGGGCGCCTACGAGGTGGCGAAGATCGTCAGCCGAGGTGGTCTCGGGTGACGGCTGTCGAAAGACGGATCGAGGAGTTGACTCGATGGGTTCGGGAGGAACATCCCGAGGTTCTCGAGGAGCAGAAGCATCTCGATGCGGGGACAGAGGCTCGTGCCTATTGGCACCACGGGTATCTGATGGCGCTCCGGGATCTCTCTGAAGACCTTCGGAAATCACTCAGGCGGCCTGACAGCCAGAGAGGGTAAGGTGAACACACGTCCGTTTTCGACGAAGACATGGCTCTGTCGTGGTCGGTGGTCCGGGTTGTTCGTGCCGTCGGCGCCGGTAGGGTAGAACATTCGAGATGGACGCTAGCGAACAAACCGAGATCCTGTGCGACGCTGTCCACGGGACCATGAAAGCCGCGCACATGCTTGCCCAAGAAGAGGGTGTCAGCCCCAAGCTCTGGGAGGCCATCCTGGAAGGAGCTCGTTCCGCCATGGATGAGGCGTACGCTCAGGGCTACAACGACGCTGCACAAGATGCCTGACGCTCCACGGAATTAGTGTCTAAGATGACTTCGATTCGACGGATCAAGTGCCCTGCGTGCGAGAGCGTCTCGGTGGAGACGGAGCACCTGGAAGAGAACAACCACTCCTTGAACGTGAAGGCGAAGATCACTTGCAAGAAGTGTGGTCACGTCTGGGAGGACCAGGTGTCGAACCCGGCTCGTCGCGGAACCTGGGGTGGGCTCCCGATGGGCATCCGACGGAAACGCGGGTAGGGTGAGGTGTGGCTGACATCCTCGAACGTACACAGCGTGTTCTGGCGGTCGTGGACGACCTTGACCACACGGATGCCGTAGTGGTGCTCACGGCTGCCCTGGGGGCACGAGCTCAGCATGATGGCAAGGACCCGGTTGAAGTCTTCCAACGTGCTGTGGCCATCGCAGAGCTTCATGGGGTCGAGGAAAAGCGGAAGAACGCCAAGCGGGTAGAGTGACCTTATGACCGAGGAGTGCGTGACCGTGGCCCGTACTTTGGGGGTGGATGCCGAGCGGGTGCACGTCCGGCACAAGTTCGTCGAGCTCCAGGGCATCACTCGAGACGAGTTCTACGGTCTCGTCACGAAGTTGGAAGGCACCGAGTACCGCTTGTCTCGGTACGCGCCCGGAACGCCCCTGCGCTTGTGCAACGGCAACAGCGATACCTTCGACGCTCTGTTCTGGCTGTACCAGAAAGGGTTGGACGCCGAGACCATCCGGGCTCTCCTCGACGGTTACGATGGGGATGTTCCCAAGTTCATCTGGGACATGCTCGCTGGAGACGCGGCGTGAAGGGACCGATTCCGCTGGCGACGATCTGCGAGCTGCTCGACATCTCGCCGGAGGAAGCCAAATCAGCATTGGAACGCGAGCTTGAAGGTGACTGTTTGGATGAGGCGCTCCGTCAGATGTACGGCAGGATGGCGAAGGAGCTGGAGAAGTCGCAGTCGGAGTTGATCGAGAAGATCACCAAGCAATTGGACCTTTGATGCTTCCTGAAGCCGCCATTGCCCAAGCCTTTCGTCGCGTCCAGTACCGCTACCACCGGGACTTTTTTGAGCTCCTGGGTCATCGGGAGATCGCGGCCAAGTTCGCTGACATCTGGGCGCTCTGTGAGCCTCACATCAAGGACGAGCCGCATGAGGCTCAGGCCAACGGTCGCGAACCTTCGCACTGGGTTCCCTACCTGGAGCATCCGAGCGTCCGGCTTCGGTTCTTCAACTACCTGAGCAACGTTCTCGAGCATGAAGCGGACGGTGACGAAAAGCGTGGTCGGAAGGCTCTGGCTGCGAAACTGCGCGAAGTGATCGAGGACCTTCGGGCGGTAGAGTGATGGGTGACGGACGAAGAACTCGACGATGCCCTCGTACGCATTGTCGAGAAATTCTGGAACGCGGTGCCTCGGCTCAAGGGGATCAGTCTCATCCAGGCGACCTTCTACGCTGAGCAGGAATTCGATGTGCCTCTCACAGCCGAGAAGGTCCGTTCCTCCCTGCGCCGTCTTGCGCGAGAGGGTCGTCTCCAGCGTGTCCAGTCCATCCAGCCGGTGAACTCCGTCAACCTCAACACCGGCGAGGAGACCAAGAGCCGCTCCGTGATCGAGCGGTACTTCCCAGTCACCGTCGCTTGATTTGGGTAAAAGGAGCGACATGACCGAAGACACCATCTACATATCTCGGTTGGTCGTGAACATCCCGAGCACGGATCGTCCCGGGCACATTCATCGAGCAGGTACGGAGATCGCCCCTGTACGGCGTCGCGGCGACCTGTGGGAAATTTCGATTCGCACCGGTGAGCCCGGCGCCTACTGGTACGAGACTTTGTTGATCTCCAAGGAGCAGAGCGAGTTGGTCGAAGTTCAAGCGTCTTCTATCGAGGACGCTTGAACAGCACGACGCCTTGTCGGCGCAGTTCGTCCTCGTCTCGCTCGTCAGCGTTCTTGAGCGCCCTCTGGACAAGCTCTTCGACGGAGGTGTCCTGACACCGGGAGGCTTCGTAGAGCACGTCTGTGGCCTCCCTGAAGACTTCAGAGAGGGCCCAGAACAGCTCCGAGTCGATGGCCTCGGCAAACCGGGCGTAGGCGGAGCTCCCCACGTCCTCGACGTAGCGGCGTGTGACCATCGGCCCCATGCTGTGGGGCACGACGCCGGCCCAGTAGAGCGCCCGGTCGCCGACCTCACGGAGCTGCCAGTGGTGCGAGTGCATCGCTTCCATGTAGGCGATCCCGAGCGCAGTGTCGCTGGCCGGCTCACGAGTGGCCCAGTAGGCGAGACGCATCACCAGATAGGCTTTCACGTCCCCGCCGAGCGACGAGGGTTCCACACGATCGTAGAAATACGTCTCGAGCGTCGGAACTGATTCCACGGTTAACGTGAAAAGAAAGGCGCGGTACCGGCGCTCAATCGATGTCAAACATCTCGGACATGAGCTCCATTTGGAGGTCCACGATTGACTCCTGGATCTTCGCGGCTTCGTCTTCCGTTGCCTGCTCAAGTGCTCGCTCGAGCCGTTGGATTTCGGCTTTGTAGACACGTCGAACCGCTTCGGGCAGCTTGCTCACGTTTTGAATCTAGCAGAGGTCATCTTCGCGCGCCGTAAAACGCTATCGGTAGAATCTTTCTATGCAGCTCTTGTCGTTCGCTCCTACCGGACCGTGGCCTGAACTCGGAACATGTCCTTGTTGTGGACAGCCGTGGCCTCCGATCGGGCCCGACCCTCACCAGCCGTTCGACCCTCCCGAGATTCTTTTCCCGGAGTTGGTGAGCTACGAACCGGAGCCCAGTCCTTACGTGGTCGAGCCTGTTCCTGAGCCCGAAGTGTTCAAGCTGGCGGTGTCCGAGGTGAGCCTCGAGTTCCTGTTGTTCCTCGAAAGTGTTCGGTAGAGCTTCGGTGCGTCAGTTCAAGTTCCGTATCATCGAGCCGGGATTGGCGGAAATCTTTGTGGGAGAACAGAGGGCTGGGCGGGTTCGTAAGGAGTCGGATGGGTGGCACGGGTTCGGAATCAACGGTGAAGAAGCTCCTCGGGTTCGCGCTACTCGGAGCGAGGCTGGCAGTGAGGTCTATGCGCTCTTCATGAAGAGCGTGGGTAGAAGACTGGGATGACCGCTCACCGAAAAGACCCGTTTCGACGGGTCGTCAAAGCCGAGCTCCAGAATGATGAGTTTGGTCGGTGTTGGGAGCTCAAACTCGAGTGCGGTCATGAAGACGTTCGGGGTGTTTCCTACAAGAAGAAGGCGGGCTCCAAGTGGGGAGGCCGTCGTCAGGATGGGTGTGTCCGGTCGCTTGACGAAGCTCTTCCGGCACCGAAGCAAGTGCGGTGTTCTCAGTGCAAGGGTAGAGTGGTGTAAATGCCTCAAGTTCCCGATCATTTTCACGAGCGCGCCAAGGCTCTGTTCCAGAAGCTCAGCAAGCGCGCGAACCTTCACGGCCACGAGTACACGGTGATGGCGGGTTCTGACGAAGCCATGATCGAGCTCATTGAGCACGAACTTCGTGAAACATCGTTGCCTTCTCGGTAGGGGTCTTTTGTGGCCCTAAGCGGTACTGACTTTATCGCGCCGGGACCTACCAGTGCAGACGACTGGTGGGTGTTGATGTTTGAGGTTCGGCAACGATGGCCGGAGGCTATTTTCCATCGTACAGGCCCAGGGGAGATGTTCGTTTACCCGGACCGTGATGCTTTTCGCGAAGGGCTTTCGAGCAAAAACCCCACTGGATTCATCCATGTCCAGATGGGCCCAGAAAGCCTCACAATGGCTGTGAGCCACGGGGCTACCGAGGGGCTCAAGGTGAGCCGAGAAGTCATCACGGTGCTTCAGGGACTCCGTGATGGATCTTTTTGAGCGGTGACAGGGTTGACACCGAATTTCGGGTGCTCAGGCTGTGGTCATGCGGACACTGATCGATGACATGCTCGGTCTGGTCGGCACGGCCGCCGAGCTCGAACCTCATCTCGAAACTCGACGACGCCCTCGAAGCTACCTCCCTACCATCATGCGGGAGGACGCGGGCGACGCCTACGAAGTCTCTCTCGTGATCCCGGGCCTTCCAAAGGACCAGATCAACATCGAGGTGAAGGGACGCACACTCCACGTGGCCCACCAGGGTACAGAGAGGACGCGGATCCCCTATGCAGCTTTCGAACGCGCCTGGACCTTGCCAAACGACGCGGACCTTGATGCCATCGAGGCCAAGTACGAGGACGGCATCCTCATCATCAAGGTGCCGAAGCTCGAGCTCGCGAGCATCACGAAGACGCGGGCGATTACCATCGCCTAGCGGTGTCGGTCATTGACGGTTCGGGTAGCGAACCGTTTTCAGCCAGAACTTGCTGATCGAGTGGATGACTTTCTCGATGTCTTCCAGCTCGAGCGGCTTGACGACATAGGCAGCGGCACCGAGGTTGTAGCTGCGCAGGATGTCTTTCTCTTCCTCGCTCGAGGTCATGACGACCACGGGGATGGGGTCGAGATTGGGGTCCACGCGCAGCTCTCCCAGGACCTCACGTCCGTCCATGTGCGGCATGTTGAGGTCTAGGAGGATGAGGTCGGGCCGGGGGTTACCCGGGTTGCGCAAGTACCTCATGGCCTCGTCACCGTCCCGGGCACGAGACAGCGTGAGCTGCACGTTCTCCTGCTGGAGCGTATGCCGAAGGATCTCCACGTCGGCATCGTTGTCTTCGATGAGCAGAATTTCGAGCGGTCTCATTTTCGTGTCCCTTTGAACGTAACGGTGAAGGTCGTGCCCACACCAGGTTCCGATTCACATCGGATGGTCCCACCGTGTAGGGCGATGATCTTCTTGCAGATGGAGAGGCCAATGCCGCTCCCAGAGATGTCTTGCGTTCCTTTCCCTCGATAGAACGCTTCGAAGATTTTACCTACGTCTTGGGGTCGGATTCCGACACCCTCATCTTGAACCGTGTAGCGCACCATCCCGTCGTCAAGCTCGTCACCTCGGATGCGGATCACGGGTGGTTTTTCACCGTGGAACTTGAGCGCGTTTGAGATCAGGTTTTGGAACACCTGTCGCACCTGAGACTCGACGCCCATGAAGGGCGGCAGGTTGGCGGTGAGGATCTTGGCGTTCTTCTCGTTGATGCGGACGGCGAGATCTGTGACCATTTCCTGCATCACCTTCTCCATGTCGATGGGCGCCATCTCTTCAGCCTGGTCTTTGATGCGACTCAGAGACAACAGGCTGTTGATGAGTTTCTGCATCCGAGTTGCCCCTTCGACCAGGTAGGCCAGCCATTTGCGTCCGCGTTCGTCGAGAGGCGCGCCGGTGTCGCCGTACGTGGCGTCGATCATCTTGGCGAAGGACGCCACCATGCGAAGCGGCTCTTGGAGATCGTGGCTTGCAAGGTAGGCAAACTGTTCGAGCTCGAGGTTGGAACGCCTTAGAGCGATCGACAGAGCTTCGAGCTCTGCGATGCGTCGGGCGGAATCCAGCTCAGCTCGTTTGATGGGGGTAACATCTGTGTGTGCTCCGAGCATACGAACCGGTTTTCCTTCTTGCCGCAGGACCAAACCTCGGCAGCGAACCCAGACAGTTGAGCCATCTTTGTGTCGATAACGGATGACAATATCGTAGGGGTGTTTGTCGGGGTCTTCCACGTGTAGGTGATAGTCCTTGAGGGCTTTTTCAAGGTCTTCGGGGAAGATGTTTTCTTGCCACCATTCCGACGTATTCGGGATCTCGTGGTCTTCGTAGCCGAACAGGGACTTGAACCGAGGCGAGTACCACTCATCTGTGAAGTTCTCGACGTTGAGATACCAGACACCATCGAGGCTTCCCGCTTCCAGCCATTCGAAGAGACCCGGGTCGTGGCTGATGCGCTCGTAGAGCTCTTTTTTGAGATAGTGTTCGGGCATCTTACTGAGCGAGTTCTTGTTCAAGTTGAAGGAGACGGGGAGGCTTTTTCGGCTTGGGGCCTACTTCCCCGCTAGCCTCCCACCTCATGCGAGCGTCCATGTACTCGTTCCGTAGATCTTGGAACTCTTGAAATTTCTCGTCTCGAATGTCTTCGGGGCTCTTTCGTCGAATCTCTTCGCGTTGTTTCTTGGCTTCGTTGAACTGCGAGTAGGCCCATGCACCTGTGGCACCCAACAGCGTGACGACGGCCAAGACAGCGAGCGCCACGGTTCGTTTTGGTGTCTCGGGTTCGGGCTCATCGCCCATCGCCGCTTCGACGGCTTCCTTCACCATGGCTCGGAGCTCGTCCTGGGAGACGGCGGTCGCCATCGATCGGTACTGCGCCTTCTTGCGGGCGATGGCCTCTTGGATGTGCTTCATCAAGTCCTGACCCGACAGGGTCCCCTTGATGAGATAGGCGGACACTCCCGCCTGGAGAGCTCGGAGTGCGTGCTCCTTCTCATCTAGGCTCGTCACGGCCACGACCGGGATAGTGGGGAAGAGGCTGACCACCGTGCGTGCGGTGACCATGAAGTCCTGGCTGTCTTCGAGGTGGAGGTCCAGCAGGATCACGTCCGGGTCCCACACGCGACCGTCTTCACGGAGACCTTCGAGCGAGTTCGTGTGTCGCAGCTCGGTGCCTGTCCCCATCAAGATGTGCTCCAAAATTGCGACATCTCCGGGGTTGTCCTCAGCGATGAGAACGCGAAGTTTTTCGGACTCGGCCATCTTCGCTAAGGCTGGTTCATAGGCCCGCTAAGGGCGCCACGACGAGTAAGCCAAGATCGCGCGATGGTAGATTGACACATGCCCGGGAAACTTCTCACGGTGATCGAATACCCAACGTCGAGTTTGACGGAACCGAGCGTGTCGGTAGACCTCGAAAACCTCGATGAGTTTCAGGGGTTCATCGACGACATGATCTACACCATGTTCTACCAGGAGGGTGTGGGTCTGGCAGCGCCACAGGTGGGTCGCAACCTTCGACTGTTCGTCATCGACCAGCGACCCATCAATGGCAATCAGCGAGTGGAGCCTTGGGTGTTCATCAACCCCGAGCTCGAGCCGACCAACGACAATCGTGTCGTGCGTCCCGAAGGGTGTCTGAGTTTCCCCGGGTTGCTCGCAAACGTGAAGCGCCCAGAGTGGGTCAAGGTGACGGCTTTCAACCGGAAGGGCGAGGAGTTCACCATGGATGCGACCTACAACCACCTTTTCTCGGTGGCACTCCAACATGAGTACGACCATCTGGAAGGCACCCTCATGAGTGACCGTGCGACCGGGAAGGATCGTCGGGCGATCCAGCAGTGGGCCGCTGAGAAGGCGTAGGTCTCTTTTTGAGCTCCCTTTCGTTTTGCGAGAGTAAAAGGAGGGTCATGGCTGACTGGGACGACTTTGGGTTCGAGGATGCTGTTGAGACGTACGAAGTCGATCTCAGCAACGTTCCTACTGCGGATTTGGAGAATGAGCTGGCTCGTCGTCGTGAGCAGTCAGCAGAGACCGCGATCACCGAAGACAGCACTCTTCGGGAGGCCCGTGCTTTCATGGAGGCGCGCAAGGTAAAGGGGTGCGACTGTTTCCTGTGTGGGCGACATAGCAAACGGTACCCTCGTCTCCTTCGTAAAGATTTCGCTGCTGTGCTTCGGTGGGTGCACGAGGCAACTATGGAAGGGCAGTGGGTGGACATGTCGCAGGACGCACCGAAGTGGGTGATGTCCAAAGTACGGGACTTCACGCTGTTGCGGCACTGGGGTCTACTGGAGGCGCGTACGAACACCGACACGCGGAAAAAAGGGTCGGGTTTTTGGCGTATCACCGCTAAAGGCCGCCAGTGGGTTCGAGGGGAAATCTCGGTGTCGAGCAAGTTCTACGAGTACCAGGGAAGGCTCGTGGGATGGTCAGATGAGCATGTTTCGTGCCACGATGTCCTTCCCGAATTCGACTTCAAAAAACTGATGGAGGAAGCATGATGAAATTTCGTGATCGAGAAACGCTCACCAAAGCCTGGGACGAAGGCCACCGTCCTGAGTTCCTGATGTTCTGGGGTCGCAAGGGGAATGACCTGAGCACCGTCGGTCCCTACGTGTTCAGTCAGTGGCACTTCTCGGACTTCGAGATCGAGGGGGTTACGTACCCGACGGCCGAGCATTGGATGATGGCCCAGAAGGCTCGCATCATGGGTGATGCGGACACTCTCGAGCAGATTCTCGCCTGTGGCGGTCCCGACGAGGCGAAGGCTCTGGGACGTCAGGTTGCCAACTGGGACCAGGCGAAGTGGGATGCCCAGAAGTTCGAGTCCGTCGTCCTTGGCAACGTCGCCAAGTTCAGTCAAGTCCCGGAGCTCAAGGAGTACCTCATGGGCACCAAGGACATGGTGCTCGTTGAGGCCAGCCCGCACGACCGTATCTGGGGCATCGGCCTTCGGCGCGAGGACAAGGCCGCCCACAACCCCCACACGTGGCGCGGTCAGAACCTGCTTGGGTTCGCCATCATGGAAGCCCGTCAGCGGATTCGGGGCGCGGGATGAAGACGATTACGATTCCAGGTCTGGGGACGGTTCTTCACACGGGCACCCCAGAAGAGGCTGAGAGGGAAGAGCGTCTACTGAAGGCGCGAGCAGAATTCGTGGCCAACTACTGTCGGGAACAGGGGTGGCCGCAACCCGGCGAGGCCGGGTTCGAGGACCTTCCTCTCGAGCACGTGCTTGAGATTCGAGACCAGCCGGGTTGGCAGAACCCGCTGGGAGAGGAAGAAAACACGGATGGTTGAGAAAGATGCCGGGTGGGGTGACTCCAGTAGGATCAAGACCATCGACACCATCGAAACCATCCGTATCCGTCCTGGGATGTACGTCGGCGGGACTGAGCCCCCGAGGCAGCATCACCTCGCCTACCTCATTCTCGACAACGTGCTCGAGAACTGTCGGGCAGGTCGTGGGGACACGGTCATGGTGACGTGTCGGGGATCTCGCGTTGTCATCTCCGACAACGGTCCTGCGTTTGCGGAACGCCTGCTCGACGAGAGAACCCCAACCGAAGCGCTCGACAAGATGTTGAGCGAGCTTGTGGCCGGGGACCGGGGTGTGGTCCCCAAGGAACAAGTACGGGACGGCCTTCCGATCGTGCGTGCTTTGTCGGCCTCGTTCGTTGTGATGGTGCGTTACAACGGAGAGATGTTCCACCGGGAGTTCGAGAAGGGGAAACCGGTGTCCGACTGGGAGACTCGTTCGGAGGCGGCCATCACTCCCTACAACTTCTGTGTGAGCTTCTCTGCCGACCCGACGATTTTCTCGGACACCTCCATGAGCAGGGGCATGTTGAGGGAGCGCCTTCAACAGATGGCCGCCACCTGCACGGGCCTCAAGGCGTACCTTGCCAATGAGGATGAGGGTGTCGAAGAGATCTCGATGCCGGGCGGGATGCGTGATCTCCTCGCGGCGAAGCACGAAGATCAGCACTACGTTTGGGAGCCTCGAGAGCCGATGCACATCGTGGTGCGCAGTGAGGACCTCGAGTTCGACCTGGCGGCCCAGTGGGCACCGCCAGAAAGAGAATCCAAGATCTACAGTTGGGCGAACTCCATCCGTACGACGAGCGGTACGCACGTCCTTGGATTGCGGGAAGCGCTTCGTGAAGTTGGCCTCGACGATCTGTCCTACGAAGCTGCCCTGTCGGTCTTCATCCCGGAGCCGAGGTACTCGAGGCCGACCAAGTCGCACCTCGCAAACCCCGAGATTCGAGGGCTGGTTCGTGACCATGCGATCATCGCACTTAGGAGTCGTCTCAGTGACGCGGAGTTTGCCGTGCGGTTGGATGAGTGGCGAGCTGGGAAGGACTGACGCGGTACGATGTCAGCGTGTCCCACGATCCGTGTCCACACTGCGGAGCAGATCGGGTCTACGGCGTCCCTGCCAACGACCCTGACGCCACTCCTGTGCCTGTGTCGTGCGCGTGTGGGCAGGAAGGGCCGCCACACTTGCCCTACGACGTGGTCGCAGAGAAGGTGCATGAGGCGTCGTTGGCGTCATTCGATGAGACGCTTGGCGAGTTCGTCTGCCGTTGTGGGCAGCCTGTCATTCGAGGAATTCGAGACGATCAGGAGGTCTTGACGCACAAGATGCCTCAGTGTCGTGCCTTCTTGGACTACGACTTCGAGAAGTACGTGGCTTGGGTGAAGGCCAAGCCAAACTAGGATGAGAGATGGAACAGGAAGAAGCCCAGAAGGTCATCGAGATCGTCGCGCGATGGATGGAGTTGCGTGAACAGGGTGGCTACGATCCCCTCCAGGACAGTCGCCGCTTTCGACTCGAGGCCGAGCACTCCCTTCGTGGGGGGCTTCTCCAGCGTCTCCTCGTTGAGGGCAAAGAGCCTCTCGAGCACACTCCCCCGCTCGCGTTCTCACGTCCGTGGTACGGCCTCATCGAGAAAGGGGAAGCCGTCGTCGAAGAGATGTTCGTCTACGCTGGGATCGAAAAAGACACGATGGCGATCTGCCAGCACCAGTGGCACATCTACGGGAAGGAAGGCAGCGACCTCCTGTTGATGTGGCGTCCGAGCAAGACGGGAGAGAGCCACTGGGGGAAGTGGCGTTTGGTGAAGAACCCTGACTGCTGGACGCTGAAGCAAGACCGGACCCCGGAGGGGTAGAAGGATCGACATGCTGAAGTTCGAGCAGTGCGTGGAGATGTGTCTCAACGAGCCGGAGTTCGTTGCGGGGTTCAACAAGATCGCGAAGGCCAATCTTGGCAAGCAGCTACGGTCAGGGATCTTGGCGATGGTGGATCAAGCTGCCCGAGCCCAAGACTCAACGTCCCGACCCGGTGTCCATCGGGTTGAAGCTCCAGTACATCCTCCGGCAGTACAACTTCAACGCTAGTCACGGCATGTACGACTACTCGTGCAAGCGGTTCTTCGGGGACGTGGAAGTAGGGAGACGAACATGGCGCGCATGATCGGTATTGATGAAGCAGGACGTGGTCCGGTGTTGGGCCCGCTGGTGATGGCCGCCGCAGCGATCACACCGGAACAAGAAGCCGAGCTCCGGAGCTTCGGCATCCAAGACAGCAAGAAGTACGGCAGCGGAGCCAAGGCCAAGATGGCTCGTATCGCAGCACGTCCTGCCGTCTACAGTCGGTGCCATCACGCGGTGGTGGTCTTCGATGCGGCGGAGGTCGATGCCTTCGTCGAAGAAGGTCGCCTTGACGATCTCGAGCGCAAAGGAGCATTGCAGCTCTTGGAGATGCTCGAGGTTCAGCCGGAGGACACGATCATCTGCGACGGTGAGCCGATCTTTGGACGCTTGCGAGCGAAGTACGGGAACCTCCGTGCCGAGAACAAAGCCGACGAGAACCACATCTGCGTCTCGGCAGCGTCCATCATCGCCAAGACCCTTCGGGACGAGGAGATGGACCGCATCTGCCAGAAGTACGAGCAGGAGTTCGGCAAACTCTCTGGAGGCGGCTACGTCAACAAAGGAACCCGAGCGTTCCTCGAAGCCTACGAGGCCAAGTACGGCAAACTGCCCTTCGAGGCTCGGAAGACTTGGAAGTGGCGAGAAAAACCGAAGGTTGTTGAGGGACCGAACATCCTCGATCTGTTGAGCGGAGGTAATGATGGCTGATTGGTCCCAGGGTGGCTACGGGTTCTATCTCACCGAGTATCCCGAAGAGGGTTGTGTTGGTCCTTTCCGAACACAGGAAGAAGCTGAAGAAGCCGCAAAGCACATCTTGCCTGACGAGGACACGTCGGTTTGCATCCTGACTTCCGAACAGTGCCGTGCGCTCGAGAAGGAAGAGCTTGATGAGGCTCTACACGATTGGGCACAGTAACTTCTCGACCGAGGAACTCGTCGAGAGGCTACGAGCACATGACATCGGCGTCTTGGTCGATGTTCGTAGCAAGCCGTTCAGCCGCTACAACCCGCATTTCAATCGGTACGTGCTCTCCGAGGATCTTCGGAAAGCAGGCATCCCCTATGTGTGGCTGGGCCACAGCATCGGCGGTGTTCCTGACGACCCGGCATTGCTGACCCAAGGGAAGCCTGACTACGACAAAATCCGTGCCTCCGAAGCGTACCAGCACGGGCTCGAGCAACTCCGCAAGGGCATGGGGCTGAACGCTCACTTGGGAGAGCTTGCCATCATGTGCGGTGAGCAGGACCCTACGGGTTGTCACCGACGACGCTTGATCGGTGCCGATATGGTCGAAGAGGGCGTGGAGCTGGCTCACATTATGCGTGATGGATCGGTGGTGCCAGAACACGAAATTCGGGAACGTCTGGGCGAGAATCAGCCTTCCGTGCTCGATTTTCTCTCGGACAAGTAGGCTGAGATTCTCTCTATATCGACGGTATGGTCACAGCCCACCGGAGACGGAGATGGGACAGGACGGGATCGTGGAATTCCTCGAGGGCCTTACGAATCAGGCCCGCAAAGGCAACTTGACAGACTTGGCTGTGGCGTACCGTTTCAACGGTCGGGCTCCCGTGGCTTTTAAGAGCCAGGAGGGTCAGATGGTGACGCGAGTCGCCCCACAGGAAAAACCACCGCCTGCGGACGTGGACGATCTTCTTCGCTACTAGCTTGACGCCGTTGAAAACCGGCTCTATCTTGAGGGCTCGTGCTCATCGCACCACAACTGAAGCTCCCTTGGAGGGAACCTCCGTGACGTAGCTGCTCTGCGCAACTACGTCATGTCGAAGTCCAACTCCAACAAGAGCCAGAACAGCAACCCCCAACCCCGCAAGAAGAACGATCCCCGCTACGAGCGGGTGATCGTCGGGTATCGCCTGGTGGCCATGCAGGCCGACCAGGTGGACGATATTGCCCGCTCGGAAGGGCGCGGGCAGCACCCCACCGTCGTAGACAAGCGTCTGCGTTGCCCCTGGTGCTTCCTCAAGGGAGGCGTCGAGGGCAACCACTTCTGCCGTTGGCGCCCTGCCAATGGCGAGAAGCCGGCCGGAGGGCAGGTCCGGCAGGTGCCCATATACGAGTGGCGGCTCAAGAAGTGAGCCTTAGCAGGGCTGTCACACGACTGCTTCTATGACCCTCCGTTAGTAGGAACGGAGGGTCGCGATGGCGTATGACGAGCCTTTTTACGAAAGGTACGAGCGGTACCTGACGGAGCCCCGGGTTCGGATCTCCCACAACCGAGCGTTGAGGCTTTTCAGTCTCATGGCGGGCAACCCTCGTGTTCTCGATCTTGGGTGTGGTCACTCCCAGGAATTTCGTCGTTTCGGTGACTGGGAAAGCTACGTCGGCTACGACGTAGAGGCTGAAGAGCCCGAGGGTCCGCTCGATCCTCGTCCCGGGAACTACCGCGACCCGAGTTTTCTCGACGCGCTCGAAGGCCGCTCCCACACGGCCTTCGTCAGTCTCTTTTCCACCGAGATCACGGCCCCTCCCGATGAGAACACGTCGCTCTACCGAGAGCTCTTCCACCGTCTCGAGGGGCTGCGGTGGGGGCTCGTCTCTGGGTTCTACTACTCGTCTTCACGCACCATCAACCCGATCGAAGAGACCGGCGACATCGTGTCGTGGCAGACTCTCTATGCGCTCGAGGATCAGTGGACTCCCGAGTACGACGAGTTCCGTTTCGTGATGCACGTGCCGAGCGAGATGTTTGGGGAGGATGTGGTCGAAGTGTGGCGCATCTTCCAGCGACGCGGGGGTACAAGGTAGGAGCATGTCTGAGCAAGAACGCGAAGAGGAAGGCCAGGGTGGCGTTGGCCTCAAGGAACGAGAGGACCACAAGGTCCAAAAGCCTCGCCGTTACAAGGTGCTCATCCACAACGACGACTTCACGCCCATCGACTGGGTGATGGGGCTCGTCGAGCAAGTGTTCCGCAAGTCGGCTTCCGAGGCTCAGAGGATCACCCTGGAAGTTCACGAAAAGGGATCGGCGGTGGCCGGGGTCTACACTCACGAAATCGCCGAAACGAAGGTTGCTCTGGTCCTACACCACGCCAGGCGGGACGATCATCCGCTGATGGCGACCATGGAACCTGAGTAGCTTTTGGTTGCCTACACCATAATTTGGTGTATCCACCTCAAAACAAGAACATGAGATGGAAGACCAAAAGAGAGAAGCAGCTCAGGGGGTACTCCAAGTTCCTGAGTTACATCCTGCGACACAACCCTGGTGAGGTTGGGCTCAAGCTCGACAAGGGTGGTTACGCCGTTGTCGAACAGCTCCTCAAGAAGAGCCGAGACCACAAGCGCGCCAAAGGACTCGACCGGGAAATCCTGGACGAGGTCGTCGCCACCAACAACAAGAAGCGGTTCGAGTTCGATGAGACGGGCACGAAGATCCGGGCACGGCAGGGACACAGCGTCCAAGTCGAGCTCGGTGACAAGCCTACGGAGCCACCGGAGCCACCGGAGCTCCTGTACCACGGCACCCCGACGAAGTTCGTGGCTGCGATCAAGTCAGGAGGGCTGCTCAAGATGAGCCGTCATGCCGTGCACCTGTCGAAGGACTACGAGACCGCGTATGACGTGGGGCGTCGTCGAGGCAAGCCGGTCATCATCCAGGTCCGCGCGAGGCAGATGCACGAGGACGGTTTCAAGTTCTACCTGACGGGCAACGGTGTCTGGTACACGGACCACGTCCCCACGGACTACCTCCTGTGGCCCGGAGACCGGGGCTACAGCCACTACCCGAAGCCCGACCTGCGCTAGTTACTCGCGTCTCGGCAGGTAGAACCGCTCCAACTCTTCACCGAAGCGTTCGTTCACAGTCTCGAAAGCCTTGGGAGTGTAGTAGCTCTCCCAAGGCTTTTTGTCTTTGGTTTCGTTGTGGCGCTCGAGTTGGAAGGTCGAGAGACCGAGTTTCTTCATCGTGTTGTCGAGCTGCTCTTGGAGCTGCTCCCAGCGAAGCACTTCGTGGCAGTCGGGGGCGTGGTAGTAGAGTTTTCCGTCCTCGACGTAGGGCGACCGCTTGAAGCCTCGCACGAAGTCCTCGAAGGTTTTGCCTCGTCCTTGACGAACGAAACAGCTCACCAAGAAGTCGTACGGGTTTCGGATCACGGTGAAGACGTGCTCTTTGCCGGTGACGTACTTGTGGACGGTCTCCGGGTCCACGTGCAGGTCTGGGTTGCCTTGTCGTCGTTTGTGGGGGCGGTGGTCCCAGACGCGGGTGCGTTGCCGACTGATCTGCTGCATCCGGACGGCGCCGGGTTTCCCTTTCACGTCGTCGAGGCGCATGTGGTGGGGGCGCAAGTCCAGGGCTTCGGGGAACACGTCTTGGAACGCGAGCACCATGGCACTCGAGCCCGTGTGGGGTTGCGCCAAGAAGATGAACTTGCCGGGGAGTAGGACGGCCACGCTTGCATCCTACCGGTCGGTCCTGTAGCTTCCTCTCGTCGCACCCTTCCGTAGGATCGCGGCTGCTGAACTCAACCCAACCTCTTTCCGCCACCTGCCGCGACGCAGAGGCCGGGAGATTCAGCAGTGCAGTACGGAACAAAGCAGTCAGAGCAGTGCGCCACCCTTGGTGCTTTCTACATCACCGGCCGATTGTGCGGCGTCAGCAAGAAGTCGAACCGGCCCTTCAAGCGCAAGTACAAGGCCGATCTCAAACGCCGGTGGCGGCATGAGGTCGAGCTCGAGCTCATCGAACGTGAAAAGGAGGTGCCGCAAGACGCGCAGTAGTCTGGGGTTTGGTTTTCGGCCTATCGGCTCCCCTTGGACGGGAGCCGATAGCGCGCCCCTGGATCGACTCATGCCTAGCCCCAGAAAACCGCGTCCCAAGACCAGGGCCCAGATGAAGCGTCTGGTGGAGGAAATCGTGCTCACTGAGGAGGATGAGAAGATCCTCGACAGTGTCTGGGACAGGATGCGGCGCGAGCTTCTTGAAAAGCGGCGTCGGGAAAAGGCTGAGCAACGCAAAAAGAAGGCCGGTCGGATCCTTGACCTGGCTCGTGAAAACCCGGAGCTTCTGGAGGAGATCCTCAAGGAGGTGACCAGTGGCCGTTGAGTTCGACCTGTTCCAGGCACCCCCTGCGGACGACGCCCCTGCGCCAGGTGGTGACCTCGACCTGTTTGCGCGTCCTCCGGGGGCCACACCCCCGTCTCCCCAGCCCCGGATGCCGCGTCCTGCTCCTGAAGCTGCCCCGGCTCCTCAACCTCGGATGCCTCGACCGGCCCAGCCGGCCCCGGCTGCGAACGATCTCGATCTGTTCGCCCGCCCTCCGGGAGCACCGTCGCCTGGCGCCCCTGCGGCCCCTGAGAGGCCCACCCCGTCTCCACAGCCCCAGGCTCCGGCTGGGGACGTAAACCTGTTTGACCGGCCTCCTGCGGCTCCTGAGAGGCCCGCTCCGTCTCCGGCTCCTGCACCCCCGGCCGCACCGGCCCCTCAGCCTCCTGCGGCTCCGGCTCGTGGTCGTCGGCAGCGAGAGCGTGCGGATTTTGAGGGCGATGAGCTGTGGGATCAGTTCCTGACCGAGAACTATCAGCGCGGTCGAGCTCGAGTACCGCACCCCGATCCTCGTCGCCGTCGCCGGTATCCCGAGGTCATGTTCTCCACGGCCATGGGGTATGACGAGTTTCGCCAGCAAGTCGGACGCGAGTTCGAGATGTGGAAGGGTCAACGCGGGGAAGACAACCTCGTTGGTCGTCAGATTCGCGACACCCGACAGCTTGAGCGTGGCGATGTGTTGCGTAGTCGAACGGGTCGCGAAATTAAGGTGGACCAGGTGCTCGATGACGGGCGTGTTCGCTACAACTGGAAGAAGGAAGATGGCTCGTGGAGCAACCGTCGTCGGACGATGCGTACGAGCACTTTCGTTGAAGGTCAGTACCGTCTCGAGTCTCGCTCGGGTCAGCAGCCCCAGCAGCCCCAGCAACCCCAGCAGCCCGCTGCACCCGCAGAGCCCCGAGCTCAAGTGGGTGAGCGCGTGCGGAGTGCCGACCGCCTTCGGGTTGGGGACATCATCCGTTCGAGTCCTGGTCGAGAGCGTCGCATCGAGAAGATCGACGGGGACCGCATCCGGACTCAACGCATTGACAGCAACGGAAACGCTATCGGGGAGCCGCAAACCTTCGGGATTCGCAACCTGCAAAACCACGAGATGCGTGAGCACGCCGCACCGCCCCGGCCTCGAGCTCAGGTGGGTGAGACGGTGCAGAGTGCCGACCGTTTGCGGCCTGGGGATGTGATCCGTCGTGGTCAGAACCGGCGTCGTCGTGTGGTTTGGATCGATGGTGATCAGATCACGACTCAGTTGCTCAACGATCGTGGAGAGACGACAGGCGATCCTCAGATTCACGGGATCGATTATTTTCAAGGGCACAACATTGTGGAGCTTGGGGAGGCTGGAGCACGGGCTCCCCAACAGCCTGAGCAGCGTCAAGAGCAGCCGGCGGCTCCCCAACAGCCTGAGCCACGTCAAGAGCAACCGGAGGCTCCTGGTGAACTCCCTCATGCCCCTGTTGGGGATGCAATCGAGAACCCTCGAAACCTTCGTGTGGGAGATACTTTCCGTAATAGCCATCTTCAGACCAACAACCAACACCGTGAGGTTGTGGAGATCCGCCCCAACGGGGATGTGATGACCAGGCTTGTCAATACAAGGACAGGCCAAGAAGTGTCGCCACCGGCAGTTTTCGCTGCTGCCTCTATCCGACAGTTCGGACCCTACAAGCGTTTCCTCGGACCCGGGCAGGCGATTTCTCAACCGAACGATGTAAGTCCCGGCGACTACCTTCGTAAGGGGAACAAGGTCTTCCGTGTGGTGCACCGAACGAAGACCAAGCTCGAAGTACAGGACGTGCATGATGGTCGAGGCATTGGCCGTCCGGCTACCTTGCGTAAGAGCGACCTCGAGGGCGGGGACTACAAAGTCGACGCCGCACCACGTCAAACCGACACAGGTCAACGCATCGAGTCTCTGAATGCTTTGCGTTCAGGGCAGGTGCTTAAAGCAATGCACCACCGGAACCCCAAATGGGTTCGCGTGGAGCAAGTGACCGGTAGCGAGGTGAAGCTGCAACCCTTGAACGGGCGCACTGGAGAGCCTGAAGGGGACCCAGAAACGCTGAGCGGCACTGATCTCAAGCGCTGGGCTCATGTCGCTCGGATGCCCCATCTGCCGGTTCCTTTGCGTCCTCCGCTTCAGGAACCTGAAGGCGGCTTTTCGCCGCCTGGCGAAGGCAAACTCGTACCCAACCTTCAGCCCGATCGTTACGCTCATGTCGATTTCCAGGTGAATTCGGCAACGAAGGATCGCCTTCGCCAACTTCTAGGTCCTCATCTTCCGGAGGGGGAGGATCCCGTGCACGTCATCACAGATTTGGCGGCTGGCGGGGGTGTGGCGAAGTCCCTCAAGAGAGTTTCGATCACCGTTTCTGGGAATACCGTTTACTTCGGAGGTGGTGGAGGGAGTGTCATCGAGGTCATGGACCGTACGATCTATTTCGACGGAGCCGGGCGGCCTAACTACATCTACAACTCTCACTTCAGGCTTTCTCCGGGAGCACCGGCGAAGGCGGGACTTCGTGCTTTCGCTTCGCAGATCGCCTCTGCCAAAAAGTACGGTTTCAAGTCTGTCCAAACCACACCAGCCGGTCGTGCTCCCTTCCGAGCGGACCAAGGTGAGTACGTTGGCTACTACGTTTGGCCTCGTTTTGGGTACAACGCACTGGTTCCCGATCATTGGTGGGATCGGTTTCCGCAGGAGATCAAAGATGCGATTCGGGAAATCAACCCCAGGGCATCAAACAGGACCGGGTCCTTTGACTTCAACGACCTTATGATGGCTGGTAAGCCCGTTCAAGATTGGTGGAAGGACAA
>Ga0180433_10002066_pt1 | contig 32134 bp, 20 predicted proteins | sample SS_ome_8_FD_132980 | JGI IMG/M metagenome (GOLD analysis project Ga0180433, IMG submission 132980) | Hypersaline lake sediment archaeal communities from the Salton Sea, California, USA - SS_1_D_1 metaG | ecosystem: Environmental > Aquatic > Non-marine Saline and Alkaline > Hypersaline >...
TAAAACAGGAATCCAGGGCGCCAGGTGCTTGATATCCATAAGTAATTTAATGCCGTTCTTTTCAGGCATTTTCAGATCGGTAATCAGCAAATCGCATTTTTTGGAATGCAATCGCGCCAGGCATTCGGCCGGACTGCCAAAACAGGTCACGTTAAAGCTCGAATCTTCCAGAGTTTCCCTGACGACCTCGCGAATAGTCGGCTCATCATCGAGGAAAAAAATGTGTTTTTTTGCGGTTTTTGCCATTGTTACATCTATTGTGGTAATTACTTAGTTTTTTTGACTAAACCCTTTCATTTTCTGCAATAAAAGTTAAATCTATGGTTGCTTTATATATTGATAGCGATTCTCGATTGGAAAATGTTACCTATAATTTTATAAATATTTAAAAAAATTTTAAAAAGTGGGCCTCAACTTTGGGCGAAATTGCATTTTATACCAATTTTACGTAATAAATGAGCTTGCTTGAGTCATTTCGAGCGCAGACGAGGCACTCCACTTCGGGCCACTTTGTGGCCCTTCGGTCTGCCGAAGGGACGCCCAACGGTAGAAATGGCAAAGGCGTAAATCTTGGTCACAATTGATATTAGAGCATTTTTTCGTCATTAATCCACAGTTTCAGCGGTTTTCTTCGGCTACGATATTTTACCTTGATTGACCGGAAGGGAGACGATAAAAGTCGTTCCCTTGCCAAATTTGTTTTCGACACGAACATTACCGCCGATACGTGAGACGACGTCCTGTACGATGCAGAGTCCCAGGCCGGTTCCCTGGCCCCGGGGCTTGGTTGTGAAAAAGGGCTCAAAAATCTTATCGATATCATCCGTTGCAATGCCGCCGCAGTTGTCAGAGAAACGCAGATCAATATTTTCATCCTTCTCACTGCCGCTGATGACAAGTTGCCGGCCCTTTTTGCCGTTGGCTGCCTGTATTGCGTTTTCAATAAGGGCGAAAAACAACTGCTCCAGGTCTGTCTCGTTCATCCATGGATATGGAAGGCCGCCCATATTTTTTAGTCGAAGTACAATACCTGCCGAGCGTGCACTTTCACTCAGCAACCTCGCGATTCTCACGGCGACCGCCTTCAAATCCACTTCCGCTACGGTTAATCCCGAGGATTTCCTCGCAAAATTGCGGAATCTTTCGACAATTGAGGTGATATTCGATAACTGGGTCACACTGTCCTTGAGTCTTCTTATGACAGTTTCCGAAGACGACGTTGCTTGAAGCTCATCCAGTGCATTATCCATTGACAGGCGGATTACGGTCAGAGGCTGTGTGAGCTGATGAGCGACAGTCGCACTTAAAGTCCCCAGTGATGCGAGCTGTTCGGCCCGAGCCATTTGTCCGCGGTATTTGAGGAGCTCTTCTTCTCTTTGCTTCGATTCGCTGATATCGACAAATGAACCCATCAATGAAACTATTCTGCCATTCTCGTCTTTAATTGAAGTCCGACAAACCTGAATATCAAGTTTTGAACCATCCTTCCTCACGGCGGTCAATTCACCTATCCAGCCTTCTTCCGATCGCATTGCTTCGGTTATCTCCGCTGCTTTGTCGCCCACTTCCCAGAACTCAGCGGCATTTCTTCCCAGAACCTCGCTTTCGTGGTCGTATCCCCACATTTCGAGAAAAGCATGATTAATATATGTCAGATTTTCTTCTGTGTTACTGATGGCAATGCCGTTTATAGATGACTCAAGAGCCAAACTTAACTTTTTTATTTGCTCTTCCGCACGTTTCATATCATCGACATCTCTTGCGATAACCATAGCGGCAGTCGCCCTTCCGTGGTCATCTCTCAATGGTTCAATGGTCGTACTGTACCAGCGGGGCTGTCCCTGTAATTCGTTCAATGAAACGATATTAATTCCCTGTGCTGTATCGATGACCTTTAGCACGGAAGCTGCCTGGCTGTCTGCGATTTCTTTCGGGAAAAGATCCCATAACGTTTTTCCGACCAGGTCTTCCGGCTGATATCCCAAGGTCTCTGCCGCCACTTTATTCGCAAATGATAAGACACATCTCTCGTCTATGGTGAAAATGGGGTCTCTCGCACATTCTACCAGTGTTCTGTATTTTTCTTCGCTTTCGGCGAGTGCTCGTTCTATGCGCCTGTGTTCGGTGATGTCTCTGGCCGCCGTGACAAGCACTGTTTCACCGCGCATACTGGTTGTGGTTACGTTCAGGCTGGCCAGGAATATTGTCCCGTCTTTGCGTTTCATTTGGACTTCAAAGCCGCGGACGGAACCATCCTGCCGCAGTTGTTCCAAGAGCGGCGCACGCTCTGCGGCTTTGTAATACGTGACGGTCACATTGATTCGTCTCATCTGCTCAATTGAATAGCCCAACATTTGCTGAAACTTGCTATTGGCGTCTATAATCCGGCCCTCCGGGGTTGACAGGCCAATGCCTACGGGCAAAGTCTCGAACAGAGTTCGATAACGCAGTTCGGATTCCAGCAGTGCCTCCTCCGCTTTCTTGTGCTTTGTTATATCAATAGCGGTGCAGGCCAGAAATAAGGGATCTCCATCTTCATCCTTTATCAGTGTGGCATTCATCAATGTGGGAAAAACAGTATCATCTCTTTTTTTGTGCCAAACCTCTTCCGTTACATATCTGCCTTGTTGTTTAAGCTGGTCGTTTAATTGGTTTACGTGTTCGCATTGTTCTTCATTGTGAAAAATAGATAGGTTTTTGCCGACGAGCTCTCTTTTGCTGTATTGGTGCATCTGTGCAAAAGAATCGTTCACATATATAAGATTACCTTGAAGGTCACTGATGGCGACACCTTGACCCGCCTTGTCGGCAATAGTTTTGAATTTTCTGATTTCCTCCTCCGTCTGCCTGGCTGCCGTGATGTCACGGAAAAAAGTGAATACCCGTCCGCCGTCAAGCTCCAGATAAGTGGCACTGATATCGAGATCCATAATCGTGCCGTCTTTGCGTTTTTGGGATGATTCGAAGCGATGTGATCCCTTTTTCATAATCTCGCAAATGTGTTGTAAAGTCTCATGCGGAGCTTCCGTTGCCTCGAGGTCCTGGACGCTCATAGTCAGCAGCTCATCCCGGCTGTAGCCGGACATGCGGCAGTAAGTATCGTTGGCTTCCAGGATTCGACCATGAGCGTCGATCACCCAAAATCCGTCAATACAGGTCTTTAGTATAATCTCATCTCTATAGCATGATTTCTTGCGATCCGTGATATCGCGAGCGAAGATAGCCAGACGTTCGACCTTTCCTTGTGCATCAAATACCGGACACATACACGTATCGAAATATATTCCATCCCGCTCGTCCTCATAACTGACCACGTTGCCCGTACGGATAACCTCTCTTACCTTGGATTGCCTTAATTTATAAATATCATCCGGGAATAACTCACGGAAATTCCTGCCAATAATCTCATCGACTTTTCTGCCCATTCTATCGGCACCCGCTTTATTCATGACCAGGATATTTCCCTCGGTATCGATCAGCAAAGTGGTGTCGGGGATGGCATCGAGAAAAGCTCCGGCGGCCCGCTCGCTTTTCCGCAGCACTTGCCTTGTTCGCTCGTGAGAGCAGTAGTCTTCATGCCGGCGCACGACCTTTCTCAGTGACATGGGCAGCAGTTCGAGATAACCTCGCTGCGGATCTTTGATGATGTAGTCTTCAACGCCGGCCCTGAGCGCCTCGACGGCAAGGCGTTCGGAGCCCATTTCGGTCAGGAGCACCAGCGGCAGGGGAGTTTTGCTATCGAGAAGTTTCCTGCACAGGTCCATGCCGGAGATGCCGGGAAGATTATAGTCGACTGCAACCACGTCGAATGGCGAGGCATCGGCGCCGAGCAGTTCGAGTGCCTCCTCGGCCCGCTCGCATTCGGCGATATCAAAGGAGACGTCGCTGTTTTGGAAAGCTTCACGAAAGAGGAGCCTGTCGTTTTTATTTGCTTCGACCAGAACAACACGAAGAGGTGACGATGTTTCTACCATGATCGAGATCTCCATCCGGAGACGCGGCTGGCTGGGTCCGCTCAGCTCAGGCGCTCTCACGAATATTAGGGTATATAATATCTCTAAGTAGCAAATTTAGCTGTTTTAGTCAAGGCCGGATTCGAGGATTCCTGGCGGTTACGGAATTCCGTATATTACATATAAGTGTGACGTTTTGTCAAATTTCGAGAAGTGTTTCCGCGAATCAAATACCTGTGTTTGCGTGGTGTGCGATAAGTGGTGTGTATTGCGAAAAAACATCCGGGTATTATATACGCAATACGATATACGCAATATGAATTACGGTATCCTTTTGTCGGTGAGTTTGCTGGGTTGGTCAAGTAGCAGCACCGTGTCGATATCCGCCATCATCTCCTGCTGATTAATTCGGAGAACGCGCTGATGTCTTCTATGACCTTCGGCGGCGGTCTCGCCGGGCTGCTGGGAGCTACAGCCCAAGGGCATGAAAACCAAAACCAACAGGATAACGGGTAAAATCACTTTACAAACAGAAACTGAAACACTCTTCATCATTTCTCCTTTTATCGGTCGGTGCTTTTTTTTATCCGGGCGGTCCAAATCACAACCCGGATTATCATTTCATTATACAAGTTGCCGGAGTTATTGTCAACGAAAAATCGGGTCTATGTGGGTCCTAAAATATGCAAAAAAGTAAGATTTTCATATTGTTCCGGGAAGTGAATATGCAATTAAGCTGTAAAAACGAAGGATTTTTCACGAAAATAAATCTACCAGCCGGTTTTTTGTGTGCATAAGTGGGTGGAATTTACCCGGCGGTATATCGGATAGGCTGAAAGCAAGGCTATTATAGGAACCGCCCGCAATGCCCTATCCACAGAAGAACGGCTTTTTAAGATTATTTGTCATATTATGAACGGTTTCTTCTTATGCGCGGTTTCTTCTGCATTCCTTTTTGTTACTAATAACCGGCTTAATGTCTGCCGATACATTGATTACGCAAAAAGGGTGAGAAAAATGGATTAAGCATGTAAATCGCGGCGATCATGCACGGAATAATCTTAAACTAACAAAAGCATACGCGCATCGACACGACACGATGCGTGTATGGACGAATGAGACTTGAAAAAGCTCATTAGAGAATATGCTGTGCGAGTGTTGGGAGAAGCTGATGGAGAACAAAAACCAGCTTAATGATTTAATAGAAACGAGGAGAAGAAGTCTTGCTTCCGATGGGATGGTCATTTCCTCCTGGACCTGGCTGCATGTAGCCGACGTGATGAGCAAAAAGGTGGCTACCGTCTCGCCGGACGAGATAGTAATTTCAGCAGCCAAGATTATGTCCGAGGAGAAAATTTCCTGTCTGGTCGTTATGGATGGCGAGGACGTGGCCGGTATCATTACTGAGACGGATGTGCTCAAGAGAGTCGGCAATGACGCTAAAGATTTCTATCGAACAAAATTATGCCGTATCATGTCTTGTCCGGTGGAGAGTGTGCCCTCCGATTTATCTATCCTTGATGCCGGCAACATTATGGGCGCCAAGCATATCAAGCGGCTGCCGGTTCTGAAGGAAAACAAATTAGTTGGAATTGTAACACAGACGGACCTGGTTCGAGCCCTTACGTCTTATGGTCTCTGGAGAGATGTTTCGGAGATAATGAGTCGGGATATAGCCGGTATTCAGAGGCGTGCTACCGTGGCCGAGGCGGCGAAGATTATGATCTCCCGAAAGATATCCTGTGTCATAGTTCTGGATGGGAATGATGTGACGGGCGTTCTTACGGAAAAAGATCTGCTCGGGCGGGTGGTTGCGCTGCAGAGAGATCCTGCTTGTGTCAAGATGGAGGACGTTATGTCTTGCCCGGTGACGAGCATACCTTCCACTTACTCGGTTTTCAGTGCGAGCAAGATAATGGAGGAAATGAATATCCGCAGACTGGTTGTCATGAATAATAAACGGATATGCGGTGTGTTGACACAAACGGACATATTTACGGCGGTAAAGAATAAGCTGCAACGGGAAGAAGAAAAGAGCAATAAGTTGCTCGAAGAGTCCAAAAACAACATTTTTAAAACCGATGTAAATGGGATTATAACCTTTGCCAATCCCGCATTTATGGAGCTCCTGGATGTTTCCGACCCGGCGGAGCTCATCGATCAGCCGTTTCTCCCGGAACGATTTTGGTTCAATCGGGAAGAAGCAAAGCCGTTTTTAAGGGAGCTTAAAAACGGAGATGTCGAAAGCAGAGAGTTAAGTCTAAAAACTTCGAAGGGCGGAAAAATATATGTCACCGTCTTTGTCACCTCTACCAAGGACGTCTACGGCGAAATCAACGGAAGTCAGGGAATGGTCTATGATATCACGGCAAAAAAGGAGTTAGTGACACTAAGAGAAACAGAACAAGAACTTGAGAAGCTGAATGAAGACCTGGAATCGGCGGTTCGGGATCTGAGCCATGCGAACAAGGAGCTTCAGGAGTTTGCACACATAGCGGCGCATGACTTGAAAACGCCGCTGCGTGCAATCGGGACTTTAGCTGATTGGCTGTTAAGGGATTATGCCGATAAGTTCGATGAGCAGGGCGAACAGAAAATCAGGCTGCTCGTCGCAAAAGCAGTACAAATGAGTGCTCTGATCGATGACATCCTGCGATATTCCCGTTTAGGGCACGATGTCACGAACAGGCAGCAGATCGATTTGAATCCCGTTCTGTCGGAAGTGATCGCCGGGGTTGATCCGCCGGAGCATATTGAAATAACAATCCAGAACGAGCTGCCCGTCCTGATATGCGAAAAAACACATATCATACAGATTTTCCAGAACCTGCTGAGCAACGCCGTAAAATATATGGACAAGCCCGAGGGACAAATAAAAATCGGTTGCGTCGAGCGGGACGGTTTCTGGGAATTCAGCGTCACCGACAACGGACCCGGAATCGAGAAGAGACACTTCGAAAGGATTTTCAAGTTATTCCACACGCTTTCAGCATCTGACGGGGTCGAGAATACCGGCATCGGACTTTCGATTGTAAAAAAGATCGTCGAGCTAAACGGCGGCAGCGTCCGCGTGGAATCCGAACTCGGCAAAGGCAGTACATTCGTTTTCACCATCTCGAAGCTGAATTCCGATATCAAGGTCCTGTCGACGAATAGTTGTGAAGCTAATTGATGATCGAATGCAGCCGATGACGTTGGCCGGGGCGTAGCAGGGGGATTATTCAGTGTTTTTTTCGAACAAAGCGAGTGCCTTTCTATAGTCTTGGGGGCAAATTATGGCTGCTCCTTTTTCTTCGAAGCCTTATGAGCGATACATTGTTGCCTGACGGCGATTAACTCGGCGATAATGCTCGCCGCGATTTCCGATACAGTCGCCGCACCGATATCCAGCCCGATCGGTGTAAATATCCGGTCGAATTGCTCTGCTGTTGCAATTGGTGATTAGGTGTAGGGTGCGATGAATCGCACCAATTCCGCTTTTTTAGACAAGATCAACGAGGATTTAAAGAAAAATAGTCAATAGTCGATAGAGAATAGCCAATGACAAAGCTTTTTTCACGTTTTTAAAATTTTTTCAATTTTATAGGTAACATTTAGCCCGTGAGATTCGCTGTCTATATAGAAAAGCAGAATGCGTTTGCTGTCGGCTTGGCCAATGACGATAAAATTGCAGACAGTGAGTAACAGAAGACCGAGCAAATAATACGAGTTTTTGGGGTGATAGATGGATTTTTGAAATAAAAAGTACCGAAAAACTAATACGTCATTAGCAGGAATTAAGTATGGTGACCACAGAAATCTCCATTGGAGTAGCCCCCCAGATATTCCCGACCAAAAGGAAACAGTTATAAGGTTAAAGCTTAAAGAAAGGGCTGACCCTAAAAGGCTTCTTGGGCTGTATCATGTGAGAATCGCTCTAACGAATAGAAAGACAAATTGTATATGTTCTGGGTTGGACAACTGATATAATGTGATGCGTCAACTTTGAGCGAATGAAAAGAGGCGATAAATAATGATGTGTATTTTTGTGTGGCAAATGGGTTTTCGAAAAAAAATGTACCGGACAACTTTAATTCCCCGTTGGGCATCGAAGTCGGGAAGTTACGTTGTTGTATTTAGGATAATTCATAGTCATGTGGCGCTGTAAAACTAAATACGGTGGCATAAATAAGTAAACGTCCAGATTTTTTCTCCCAGCATATAGCTACGTACAATGATCATGGCTCCGAACAAGAAGAAGCGACAAGCATTTTTGCGAAGACTGCGAAAGCGATCTTTTCAACGGAGAATGAAGACAAAGAAGAAAGGCTGGGACCCAGAAAAAGACCCGCTCCCCGACGAGGTGATGAAGGAATGGAAGAAGGCACGCATAGCCGAGGCGATAAGAAACAAACTTGGAATACCTCGCCCAATTATCAGCGCTGAGTTCAAGGGTAAACGACATGTTGCAGTAGGAAGCCATATGTTTTGGGGGGAATGGAAGACATTCATCGACTTTCTTGAAAGCTATATGAAAATGACTCTTGGAAAAGACTGGGGTGCTGCAGAACTCAAGAAATCGCCTGAGCAGATGCACCCGATTATGCAATGGCGTGTTCAATCGGACAAATTCCTGAAGAAGCAGAAGCTCAACGAAGACGGTTTCTATGAAGGAGTACCAACCGGGCCATTCGCTGCGCTCTTGCTGCTGGCCTACGACCTTTACATCGTAGGGCACAACAACAAAATTCAGAAAGAATTGCTTCGCAGGTTGAAGAATAGAGATCAGTTTCAAGGTGCTCGACACGAGTTGTTCACAGCCGCAACGTGTATCAAGGCAGGTTTTGATTTGCAGTTCGAAGATGAAACGGACACAAGCAGAACTCATGTGGAGTTCATCGGACAGCACAAACTAACAGGTCAAAAGGTATGCGTAGAGGCAAAAAGCAAACACCGGAGAGGTGTGCTCGGTTATCGAGGCACGATGAGAGATGAACAAGTGAAACTTAGACTTCGGAGGTTGCTGAACAGTGCCCTAAGCAAAGACCACGATCATCCACTTGTCGTATTCGTGGATTTAAACATCCCACCAGAGCAAGCCCAGAACATTTTCGGGATGCCTTTAAGTAATGGTTTCAAGGAAATCTGCAACAACATAAAAAAAGCAAGCGACGGGAAGGATATATTCAATCTGCTGGTTTTGACCAATCATCCGCATCACTATGGCGAATCGGACGAGCCAGATCCAAGAAGGGATAGAGCTGCAATACTCGCAACCAATCCTGAGATTTACCCTAAGTTCCCGCAGACACTAGTCAACATATTCGATGCTGCCAACCAGTATGGGAGAGTGCCTCAGTTCTTCCCAAAGGACACGACTGTGGATTCAGCAGAACCGCTTTAAGCGTTGTTCTTGCTGCGTTGTGCAAGTACGTAAAAGACTAATGCCAGCAGGGCTGTTGAAAAAGCTGCTGTTTTTGTTTATCTTGCTGATAATTGTCCCTTCTCTTTATTGTGAGGGAGTGGTTACTCATCAACGACGATTTGTACTTTCTGGATTGCGTTGTGGCCTGATTTTGGGAATGGGCGGGGCATGGGCTGGGGTGTGCCGTTGGCATCTATTGTCCGGCAGCGAAGGTCGTATTTGGCCGGTGACTCGGGGGCGGCCGGATAACAATTCAAATGCCGGCTGATTCAGCATTGACAATCTTGAGCCGGGGGTCTATATTCGATGGGAAAATTAAAGGTATCAGGTACTTTTTTGGGCTTTGTTGAAGGTATTGGTAGGGCAAGCCGCCACCCTGCGAATTCGTGTTCCTTCGTGTTCACCCTGTGAGATAGCTCGTCCCTTAGGGGGTAAAGCCGTTATCTCTCGGGGTAAATTCGTGGTTTAAACTACGTACAATCTTCGTGGTTCTCGGTGCCCCATTCGGCTTCACTCAGGGCATGCCTTCGTGGTGAAGAACATGGATTCCCGCCTGCGCGGGAATGACAATGTTGTAGCTCTGTGTGCTCGGTGCCCTCTGTGGCCCATATCATTTACGATTTACGATTGCCGATTTTCGATTTATTTCTCAGTGCTCTCTGAGCGCTCTGTGGCTAAACTAAATCTGAGTCCATCTGCGTTCATCGGCGGTTCTATTCTTCGACGATGATTTGTACTTTTTGGATGGCGTTGTGGCCTGATTTTGGGAAGGGGCGGGGCATGGGCTGGGGTGTGCCGTTGGCATCTATTGTCCGGCAGCGAAGGTCGTATTTGGCCGGTGACTCGGGGGCGGCCGGATAACAATTCAAATGCCGTCTGATTCAGCATTGACAATCTTGGCCCGGGGGTCTATATTCGATGTGAAATGAATAAGGTACTTATAATAATCGGCGACGCCACCGAGACGGTTGATACGTTGTATCCTTACTATCGTTTGCAGGAGGATGGTTTCGAGCCGATGGTGGCCGGGCCTGAAAAGCGGCGATACCACATGGTGCTGCATCAGATTGAAGCGGACTGGGACGGCCAGGTCACGCGGGAGTTCGAGGGCTATACGCTTCAGGCGGACATTGCTTTTAAGGACGTCGAGCCGGAGGAATATCTGGGCATATTTTTCTCGGGCGGCCGCGCGCCGGAATATATTCGCTACGACGAGGACCTGGTCCGCATTACGCGGCACTTCTTCGATGCGAACAAGCCCATCGCCTGTGTATGTCACGGCGTGGAGATACCGGCCTACGCCGGATGCGTCAAGGGCAGGAAGATGGCGACCGTTCCGAAATGCAAATTCGACCTCGAAGTGTGCGGCGGGACTTTCGTGAACGAGCCCTGCGTTGTGGACGGCAACCTCGTCAGCGGGCGGACCTACCACGACCACGGCCGCTACGTCGGCGTATGGATTAAAATGCTGATTGAAGCGCGCAGCAAGATTGATAAGGCGTGACTGTTTCCGGGCACCGACCATGAGCCAGATACATCGAACAATCTCACGGCGAAGCTTTTTGAAAAGCAGCATCCAGGCTGTCGCCGTGCCCTATATTGTGCCGTCCATTGCTGCCGGCGGCAATAACCACCCGGTCCCGAGCAGCCGGCTTACGATGGGACTTATCGGCCTGGGCAGTATGGGGCTGCGTCACGTAAAGGGATTCCTGCAGGAGGACGATTGCCAAATTGTCGCCGTATGCGATGTCGATGCCGGCCGCAGGCGAGATGCCGTGCGGGAAATTAACGCTCATTACGACGGCAGCGGCTGCTCGCAATACAATGATTTTCGCGAGCTGATTGCCCGTGGTGACATCGACACGCTCTGCATTGCCGTGCCGGACCACTGGCACGCGGTAATCGCGATGGCCGGCATTCGTGCGGGCAAGGACATTTACGGGGAAAAACCGCTGGCGCGGACAATCGCCGAAGGCCGGGCAATCGTCGATGAGGTAAATCGCTATAATTGCGTGTGGCAGACCGGGAGCTGGCAGCGCTCGACGGAGCATTTTTGCTTCGGTTGCGAGCTGGTCCGCAACGAGCGTATCGGCAAGCTGCGGCGGATCGAAGTCGGCATCGGCGGCAGCTTCAATCCCGGCGGCGGACAGCCAGCCGTCAATCGAATCGAACCTCAGCCGGTTATGCCGGTTCCCGGCGATTTAGACTACGATATGTGGCTCGGCCCGGCCCCGTGGGCTGCTTACACCGAGAAGCGCTGCCACTGGAATTTTCGCTGGATCCTCGATTACTCCGGCGGCCAGGTCACCGACTGGGGCTGTCACCATATCGATATTGCCCACTGGGGCATGAATTGCGACGATACGGGCCCTTTGGAAGTTCACGGCAGGGGGGTATTTCCCGAAGACGGCCTGTGGAATACGGCGGTGGACTACGACTTCGAGTGCAGATACGGCAACGGTCTTGTCATGCGCGTGGCCAGCAATAATCACATCCAGCAGGGAGTGAGGTTTATCGGAGATGACGGCTGGGTCCATCTCACGCGGGCCGGCCTTAAAACTGAACCGGCCGATCTGCGCAAAACAAAAATCGGCCCGAACGAAGTGCGCCTGCCCAGGCCGGCAGGCGACCATCGCCAGGGACATCGCCGGGATTTTCTCGATTGTGTCAAAACGCGGAAGACCACAATAGCGCCGGCGGAAGCAGGGCATCGGACCGCCACAGTTGCCCACCTGGCGAATATCGCGATGATTCGCGAGCGAAAAATTCAATGGAACCCGAAACACGAGCGGAGCATCGGCGATCCGTCGGCGAATCGCATGCTCAGCCGGGCTATGCGCCGCCCGTGGCATATTTAGTGACATTTTCGAATATTTACATCAATGGAGCAAAGGGGAAAGATATGAGCGGATATCATCTTACACGGCGTGACCTTCTAAAAGCTATGGGGCTAAGTGCGGCGTCACTCGCTGTTTCACCGGTCGCAGGCTTCGCGAAGAAATCCACTGACAAACCGAACATCATTTTTATTCTGGCCGACGATTTGGGCTTCAACGACGTTGGCTATCACGGTAGCCGGATAAAGACAACTAACATCGACAAGCTCGCATCCGAGGGAGTGCGGCTGGAGCAGTTTTATGTCCAGCCGGTATGCTCGCCGACGCGCTCGAGTCTGATGACGGGCCGGTATCCGATGCGCTACGGATTGCAGGTGGGAGTTATTCGGCCGTGGGCCAAACATGGATTACCTCTGGAGGAAAGAACGCTGGCCCAGGCGCTTAAAGAGGCCGGCTACAAAACGGCCATCTGCGGCAAATGGCACCTGGGGCATCTAAATTCGAAGTACCTGCCGACCGCCCGCGGATTCGACCACCAGTACGGGCATTATAACGGGGCGCTTAATTACTTCACCCACATCCGCGACAAAGGTCTGGACTGGCATCGAAACGATGAGCCTTTGCAAGAGGAAGGCTATACAACCGACCTGCTTGCCGATGAATCGGTCCGGCTGATCGAGCGGCACGATTTATCCCGCCCGCTGTTTCTTTATGTCCCTTTCAACGCCGTACACTCGCCGTTCCAGGCTCCTGAGCCTTACGCCGATATGTACAATGACATTAAGGCCAGAAGAAGGCGAATCTACGCCGGGATGGTGACATGTATGGATGATGCCATCGGGCGGATAATCTCGGCGCTCGATAAGCGCGGCATGAGGCGAAATACCCTGATAATTTTCTGCTCCGATAACGGCGGGGTCGGAGGCGTTGCGGACAACGGATCTTTACGCGGCCATAAAGCACAGCTTTACGAAGGAGGGGTGCGCGTTCCGGCGACTGCTACATGGCCCGGCGTGCTAAAAGCCGGCACAATCGTCCGTGAACAGCTCCATATTGTTGATATGTATCCGACACTGATCAAGCTTGCCGGCGGCAACCTTAAGCAATCGCTGGGGCTCGACGGCAGAGATGCCTGGCCCACGATTGCCGAGGGCAAACCGTCGCCGCACGAGGATATATTACTGAACGTCACGCCCGGCAACGGGGCAATTCGCTGCGGCGACTTCAAGCTGGTGCATAACGGCGAAATTGGAGCGAACAAAACCGGCGAAAAGGCCGATCGGGATGTCTTCGAGCTTTTCAATCTCGCCGAAGACCCATACGAAAAGAACGACCTGAGCGATAAACATCCGCAGAAGTTCCGCCAGCTCAAGCGCCGCCTTGAGTCCTACGCGAGCAGGGCAGCCAAAGCCAATATCCCGCCGAACCGAATGCCCAAAGACTTCAAAGTTCCGAAAGTCTGGGGACATCCGGACTAAAACTTAGCCCGCCGGGCCCGAACCTGCGGACATATTTTTTGTTCGCTAATAATCCTGTCCGGCGAGGCTTCTTTCGACGGAAGCCTGCCATGCTTCGAGTTGTGCTTTCATTCCGGCGGTGGTTGCGGATTTGTCCTTTGCCAGGTTCTTTTTTTCGAGCGGGTCGGCTGCGATGTCGAACAGCTCTATTTTTTTGCCGTCCGTGACAAGCTTGTAGCGGTTATCCATCCACGCTGCCTGGCCGGGGAAATTTTCCGTCAGCGGCTTCGGGTGGTGGAAATTCTGAAACTGGATCGAGGCGCGCTTCGCCGTCGGCGTGGTTCCTTTCAGCCGGTCAGGATCCATCCAGGGCTGATTTTTCTGCTGAGTTTTGTGCGGATACTTCCAGAAGCCGATTGGCTGGGATCTCGTTCTCATTTGTCCTTCGATGAGCGGGCGGAGGCTGACGCCGTCGATAGGACGGTCGGGCAGTTTTATGCCGAGCAGGTCCAGAAGTGTTGGCAAGATATCTGATGTTACACAGGGCATGGTGCTGATACTTGGTTTGGTGACGACGGCGGGCCACTCGATGATCGCCGGCACGCGGATTCCACCCTCGTATAAATTTCCTTTTGCGCCCCGCAGATTAGCAGTCGGTCGCATCTGCCCCGGGATTCCATTGTCACTGCAGTACCACAAAAGTGTGTTACGAGCGAGTCCGGATTGCCGCAGGCCCGTTCGTAATTGACCCATGGCACGATCCATCGCCGTGATTTCTGCGTAGCGGTTGCGCCTGTTTTCGTTATCCACGCCGGCATACATCGCGGCATCTTTTTCGGTCGCCCTGTACGGTCCGTGCGGCGAGCCGAACCAAATCACAACGAAGAAAGGCTTGTTTTCAGCACGGACCTTCCTGATGAATTTCCCCGCCTCGGCGACAATTATCTCGGAGCTTTCGCCCTTATGGATTTCCGGATCGGCGCCGTTACGGCTCAGCGGCGGATCGATTTCGAAAAAATTATCGTGCGAGAGGTATTCATCGAAGCCGCACTTGCGTGGATTGACGGGCGAATCGGCCTTGACCGGGCCGAGGTGCCACTTGCCGAAATGTCCCGTGCGGTAACCTGCTTTCTTTAGAAGTTGGGCGATTGTAATCTCCTCCGGGCGGATGGCGTAGTTCCAGAGAAACACGCCGGAGCGATTCGGGTGCCGGCCCGTCATTACGCTGGCCCGTGTCGGCGAGCAGACCGGGGCGCCGGAATAGAACCGGTCGAAGCGCAATCCGCCGGCAGCCATTTCGTCGAAGATGGGAGTTTTCAATTCCGGGTGACCGTAATATCCCATTTCGCCCCAGCCCTGGTCGTCGGCCATGCAAAGAATGATATTTGGCCTGCCGGCGGGGCGGTCGGCGCCCTTCAGCGAGCCGTTCAATGCAAGATATGCGGCACTCAAGCCCAGAGCACGCAGAAAATCACGCCGGCTTTGCATATTAAATCCTCCAATCATTCGTAGTTTTTAGTGCTATTTTTCGATTTCGAAATACTTTCGCACGATCCAGTCGGGCTGCCAGCGATCGGGCTTGCGCGATCTGCCTGTCATGTCGATTTGCTTCGGCTTGGGATTCGCTACGGTCAGCGGCAGGCTGTCGCCGACCTTTTGCTGCCATCCTTTTAATTGTTTAAGCATTTGTTTGACGTGTTCGGCTTGTGAAGGTTCATCGGCAAGGTTGTTCAACTCATCGGGATCGTTTTTCAAGTCAAACAATTGTGTGTGGTTGATCTGCGGATAACGAATCAGCTTCCATCGCTCATCGCGCACGGATCGTTGAATTTTAGAGAAGGACAGAAAAACGGAATCGCGTACGCCATCGGCCCGGCCTTGCCAGATTGGCCGCAGGTCTTTGCCCTCGACGCCGGGCGGGGCCTTCAGTCCGGTCAATCCGCAGACGGTCGGGAAGATGTCCAGAAGATAGGAAAACGCTTTTGTGGAGCCGCCTTTGGGAATTCCCGGCCCGGCGAAGATGAGCGGGCAGCCCATGCTGTGTTCGTATATGCTCTGCTTGCCAAGCAGGCCGTGACTGCCGAGCGCCAGGCCGTGGTCTGCGGCGTATATTACGATGGTGTTATCGGCATGGCGGGATTTTTGCAGCGCTTCGAGCACCCGGCCGACGTGCTCATCCAGATGCGTTACCAGGCCGTAATACTCCGCCAACTGGTCGCGGATTACATCCTCGGTACGAGGCCACGGGGCAAGGTTCTCATCCCGGCCGACCATGTGCCCGTTGTCGAACGGATGCTGGGATTTGAAGTTCTTCGGCAGGGGGGGACGATTCTTATAATACATCTGCCGGTACTTCATGGGCGGATTTCGAGGATCGTGCGGGGCGGTATAAGCTACGTAAGCATAAAACGGCTTGTCCTCTTTGTGGTTCTCAAGGAATTCTATCGCGGCGTTGGTGAATAATTCGCTGGAGAATTTATCGCCCACACGTTTGTTGACGAACTCTCCTTCCGGGCCCAGATCGACGACTGAGACCTTCGTATGATCGGCCATGCCGCCGAAGTACAGGGCTTCGCCTATCTCGAAGCCTCGCAGGAACGACTGCTCCTTATTATGCCATTTGCCGGTTGCAAAGGTAGTATAGCCGTTTTCTCTGAGCAGCTCCGGCATGATCTTGACTCCGGTCATTCGGGGATCGACGTTGAAGTAGCTGCGTCCGCTGTTGATCATCGCCCGGCTGGGCACGCATACGGCGCCGCCTTTCGAGCCGAGACAGTAGTTTTGCCTGAAACTGAATCCCCGGGCGATAAGTTTGTCGAGATTCGGTGTTTGGATGTAATTGTTGCCATAAGCGTGAATCGAGTCTGCCCGCTGGTCGTCGGCCAGCAGGAACAGAAAGTTATATTTTTTAGCGGGCCGATTGCCGCCGTATAACAGCCGGGGCACTGCGACGCCGGCGGCTCCGGCCGCAATTGTTCTGAGGAAATGCCGTCGTGAAATTGGCTCTGTAATCATTCGAATCTCTTTCCATTTGATATAGCGTTTCATTGTGCCAAAGGGTCTGACGTAGAAACCGTTCGGGGCCCCTGATCTGCTAAGATAATACCAGAAACAAAGTTTCAGAACAAGCCCTGTAGAAGATAATAAGGATTGATGGCGTGGCAGGCCGGATATCGGAACTGAGCTGCCCGCTTTTGGCTACGACCTGCTGATTGAAAATTCCTTTTTGCGGGTGTTCATCTGGGCCTTGAGGCGTGCGATGATGGATGAATGCATCTGTGAGACGCGGGATTCGGACAGGTCGAGCGTGGCGCCGATTTCCTTCATTGTCATTTCCTCGTAGTAATACAGCACGACAATCAGCCGTTCGGCCCGCGTCAATCCTTTGGTCAGAAGTCCTTTAAGGTCCCGCTTTTGAGCCTCGATGACGGGATTCTTGCTTCGTTCATCTTTAATAATGTCTATTTCGCGAATATCCTTTTCGCCCTCGCCATCGCTGTATTTTGTGCTCAGCGAGACCAGGCTGGCCGCATTCGCATCCCGCTGGAGCCTGTTAAAATCCTCCATATCCATATCCAGCTCTTTGGCGATTTCCTTTTCAGTTGGTTTGCGGCCGAGGTGTGTCTCGAGCGAATGGGTCGCCTTTCCCAACTGATGTGCCCGGGCACGGACCAATCGCGGTACCCAGTCCATACTGCGAAGCTCATCGAGAATAGAGCCTCTTATACGGGGTGAGCAGTATGTTTCGAACTTTACGCCTATCGAAGGATCGAATTTGTCGATGGCATCCATCAATCCGAAGATTCCGGCACTAATCAAGTCGTCCAGCTCGACCTTGTCGGGTAATTTGCTGTGGAGGCGCTCGGCGCAATATTTTACCAATGTCCTGTAGTGTTCCATAAGCAAGTTGCGGGAATGTTCGTTGTGGGTTTTATGAAATTGTTCCCATATTTTTTCGATGTTGAGTCCTTGCTCGGTTTTCACAGGTTTCCTCCATGAAAAGGCCTCGTCGTTACGATAGCCCGGGTTCTATGATTCCAACAGCTTCAATCATTAGTTATAAATACAGTGTTTCTTCGCTCCATTATTTTCAATCGTGTTGAACCTAATAGTCGATTGGAATAGTTCCTTGCTTTTGCCTGAGTAATTCGGCGGCAACCTTTTGGTTGAGCGAATTTTCCCAGAGCTTGCTTATTTGCCGCTCGATATATTCATCCTTGTTTTCCTCAAGAAGCTTCTTGCCGTGTTCGTCGACGACCGGTTTAACTTCTATGCTGCCGCTGTGGCCGAATTTGATGTTTTCGGTATCGTGCAGGACAAGACGCTGATTTCGAATGTGCTCGTCGACCGCATTGTTAATCACGATGGAAAAATCATCCACTTCCAGCTCTTGCGGCACAAATCCGGGATCGTGTACGTTGATTATGTTCTGGATAAGTATTTTTTGGCGAGTCTGGGTGAACTTGACTATCTTAATAAGTATTTCGGCGATATTATCCGTTATCAGTGACATCAGATTCATATTGGATCCTTCCTTTTTGATCTGTTTTACTCGATTGTGAATCCCGTCTTTCTTTTTTGCTTAGAGTTTCCCTTATTTCCGAAAGAGTTTTGGTTTTTCTGAGCTTGATGATTTGCGACAATCTCTCAAACACGGATTCGTCATATAGTCGATGTCCACCCTCGGTCCATTTTGCTTCGCGAATAAGACCCATTATCGTGTAGTTATGAATAGTTTGTCTTGAAAAGGGAGTGTAGGTGACAAGCTCGCCGATTCGATAAAGCTTAGCGGGTATTTGTAATTTTTCGTTATTAAGTTCCGATTGCATCGATATCTTCAGGAACAATAAATATTCGATTCTGGATTTTGAAAGCCGGTTCCGGTCTGAATTATCAGCACGGTCCCAAGCTCGTTCATTCGTGTAACACCATAGACAATTAAACCCTCATGCAAAGCCAAAGTTTATTTGTATTTTGTAAAATGTAAAATACATTTTATAGGGTGTCAACTTTTTTTAAATTTTTTTCTAAAAATTTGGATATTTTTGTTTTCCAAGATATTTCAAGACAGACACCGGATTTATGAGCGGATATGTAATCTCCGGCATGTTTCAACCCTGCCCTGTAGAAAACAAAATGTGGACTTTCCGGCTATATTAAGATGAAAGAATCATATACTTTAATTGGGCCGGGCTTTTAATATATGCCGTCCATTTTGCGGGAAGTTTTATTTAACGATGTTAAGGGTGCTTTAAATGTTCTAAGTCTTTTTTTATTAGCGTTTTATAAGCTGTGGCTCACGCTCGTCTTGGATTTAACTAATGCTTTTTTGCCAAATACACCTGGAGAAATATCCGATAGTAAGGATAAGAAAACAGATTGTACTACCTGACATTGCGAGAAAACGATAAGACTGGACCGCTTGTGAAATATGAGCAGCACCGATAAAAATCCGGCAGTGGCTGTTAATGACCATGATAGCAACATTTGGCTGCTTGAGCAGGTTACTCCCTTGGCTCGACAGATAAACTGTCTCGAAATCGATCGAATAGCTGATGTTTGCGTTAAAAAGATTCCTAAATTGGTTAATGCAAGCTTTGCTTCGCTGTATATACTTGACGAGACCAACAATATCCTGCACCTGCACAAACACAATCATCCGTTTCTGATAAATAAAATCGTTTCGGTGAATCAAACACCGACACCACTTATGGTTATGGCTATAAGAAGCAAAGAGCTTATTTTGGTGTCGGACATAGACGTGCACAAGAAGCCGATAATCAGAAAATCACAACGGGGCTTTGCTGAAAATTATAGGACCAAAAATTGTGCTATTATCCCTCTAATCTGCCAGGACAGGGTAGTCGGCGTGCTCAATTTGGCGGATAAAATGAACAGTGACCGCTTCGGTTCAGGCGACGTTGCTCTAATCGAGCTGTTTAGCCAACTGGTCGGCGCATCAATCGGCAACATAAAATTGTTCGAAAAGATACAGCGCCAGGCTACAACGGACGGGCTGACCGGTCTTGTAAATCATAAGACATTTTACGAAGTCCTGGAAAAGGAACTCTGGCGATCACGCCGGTATGGCGGGCTAATTTCGTTGATCATGATCGATATTGACAACCTCAAGAGTATTAATGATGCTTATGGCCACAGGGCGGGCGATAAGGCCATCCGGAAAATCAGCAAAAAAATAAAGGAGTGCATCCGCCAAATCGACACGGCGGCACGATACGGCGGCGATGAGTTTGCGGTCATTTTGCTCAATACCTCGCTCGACGATGCTATGGTTGTTGCCCAGCGGATGGTTGATGCGGTCGCGAGTTCTCAGACAACATGGCAGAAAGAGCAGATACCATTGTCTATTAGTGTGGGTCTGGGCCAGTATGACGCTGAGACTACTCCCGAGGATATTACAAGCCGGTCCGACCAGGCGTTGTATTTGGCCAAGCAGGCAGGAAAAAACACGGTGCGAATCTTCGAACCCACCCAAAATGACCGGTAGTTTGCAACAACTCCCAAATAATTTCATATCTATTATCTGATCCGGGGATTTTTCTTGACGGTATGGCGGTCTGTCTGGTATAAATAATTATCATCTGTGGCTTTATATATGCCGGCAGGCGGGCTTTCTTTAGTGTATTTTAGATTTTCAATGTGAAATCGATTATTATTGGTTTTGGAAGGAGGACTATTATGTGTCGAAGATTGATTTATCTAATTTCTATTGCTTTGGTGCTGGGCTCGATTCCGACGAGCGCGGTTAAAGCGGATCTCATCGGCTGGTGGCGGTTTGAAGAAGGCTCCGGCGACACCGCCAATGACAGCTCCGGCAACAATCACCATGGGAGCCTGCTCGGAACCCCGGAATGGGGGGGGGGACCGGAAGGCTCCGGCGGCGCAGTTGTTTTCGATCCGGACGGATGCGTGGGGATCGACTGTGGAATTTTCGATCCGACAGATGGGACGGGACAATTCAGTCTTGCCCTCTGGGCGTTCTGGGATGGAACCGGGACCTTTCAGCATTTCCTCACCAAATCGAACGGATGGGGCGCAGATACGATGATGTTCCAGGTCGAGTTGTGGGGCGCCCATACGGAAGCGACCTATACGGACCGGGTCGGTGCTACGTATCAAGGGGCCGGATCGGTCCCCTTTTCCATTATGCCGAAAAATGAATGGGTTCATCTGGCCTGGATCTTTGACGGAAGCATGCTTACAGTTTATCTTAACGGCGTCGATGAAGAGGGCCCAAAACCATTCTCAATCGGTCCTGATGTCGATGCCATGGTCGAAATCGGATATAACAGTAATCGTCCTACTATTAGCGAGAGAACATTCCACGGGTCGTTCGACGAAGTCCGCCTTTACAGCCACGCTCTGTCTGAGGGTGAGGTTCTGGGTGCTATGAAAGGTGAGCCGTGGCCTTATGCCTTTGGCCCGGTCCCGGCCGATGGTTCCCTTATCGAGGCTATGTGGGTGACTTTTGGCTGGCGTCCTGGAGATATGGCAGCCTCGCACGATGTTTATTTGGGCGACAATTTCGACGATGTGAATGAAGGTGCCGGCGATACGTTCGTAGGCAACCAGGCCGAAACCCTCTTCATCGCCGGATTTCCGGGATATCCTTACCCGGACGGACTTGTTCCCGGCACGACCTACTACTGGCGGATCGACGAAGTCAACGAGACCGAGCCGAACAGTCCGTGGAAAGGCGATATCTGGAGCTTCTCGATTCCCTCGAAGACGGCCCGTGAGCCCGTCCCGGCCGATGGCGCCGAGTTTGTGCCTGTCGATGCCGAACTTACCTGGACGGCGGGTTTCGGCGCTAAACTGCACACCGTTTACTTCGGCGAAGATTTTGAAACTGTAAATAAAGCTACCGATGGAGTGTCCGCAGGATTGGCAGGCTATAATCCCGGCCCGCTCAAATTGGCTAAGACATACTACTGGCGGGTAGATGAGTTCGATGCCGCCGACACGTATAAAGGTGAAGTCTGGAGCTTCACTACCGAGGGGGCCGTCACCGGCCCGAATCCGGCCGATGGCGCCGTGGATGTAAATCCTACACAGTCTCTCACCTGGGATGCCGGAGCGGTTGCCGCTTCGCACGAGGTTTACTTCGGAGCGGATGCCGATGCCGTAAAGAATGCAACAAAAAGCTCGCCGGAGTATAAGGGGGCCAAAGCGCTCGGTGAGGAGAGCTACGATCCCGGCATACTCTTATTGAATACGGCCTACTACTGGCGTATCGACGAGGTCAACGGTGTTAATCCCGACAGTCCGTGGGCAGGCAACGTCTGGAGCTTTACGACGGGCGATTTCTTTGTTATCGACGATTTCGAGGATTACGATGCCGGCGATAATCAAATATGGTGCTCATGGCATGATGGCCTCGGCTACGGCACGCCCGGGACGGCGGATTATTTTGCCGGCAATGGAACCGGTGCGGCGGTCGGCGATGAAAACACCCCTTCTTATAACGAAGAAACTATCGTCCACGGCGGCGGTCAATCCATGCCGCTTGTATTCGACAACAATAAGCAAGGCTTCTCGAAGTATTCGGAGGTGGAGCTGACGTTAAGCGCCGTACGCGACTGGACGGCAGAAAGTGTTGCGGAATTGTCGCTTTGGTTCAGAGGCAACCCGGCATCCGTCGGCAGCTTCGTAGAAGCTCCGGCCGGCACCTACACGATGACCGGGGCAGGTGCTGATATCTGGAACGCGGCGGACGAGTTCCACTTCGGATTCAAGATGCTAACCGGTGTTGGGTCGATACAGGCCCGGGTGCTCAGCGTCGATGAGACCGACCCATGGGCCAAGGCCGGCGTGATGTTCCGCGAGACGCTGGAGCCGGGCTCGAAATTCGCCGCGGTGTATATCACTCCCGGCAACGGATGCCGATTCCAGGCGCGTGCAGACACCGATGCCGACGCCACGAGCGACACTTCTGTCGTGACAAGCGAGCAGACGGCAATCTCCGCACCGTACTGGGTGAAACTGGAGCGTGACGTCGCAGGCAATTTCAGAGGCTACTATTCGTCCAACGGTTCGTCCTGGCAGCCGATGTCGTGGAATCCTCAGTACATCTCGATGAGCTCGAACGTCTATGTCGGTCTGGCGGTGACCTCACACGATGCCGCCGCCACGTGCGAGACCAAGTTCTCGAACGTCACGATTACCGGCTCGGCCGGCCCGCAGTGGTCAAACCAGGACGTCGGAATACTTAGTAACGCCGCTGAGCCGCTGTATGTGGCGTTATCCAACAGCGCTGGAACACCTGCGGTAGTGATCCATGATGACCCGGCTGCGGCGACAATCGATACCTGGACCGAATGGATTATCCCGCTGCAGGCTTTTGTCGATCAGGGCATCAACCTGACCAACGTTGATAGAATAGCCATTGGCCTGGGAACAAAGGGCAATATGACAATCCCCGGCGGCTCAGGCAAGATGTATTTCGACGACATCCGTCTGTATCAGCCGAGAGAGGCTGCCGAAGAGTAAAAAACTGCTTTTGTGAAAGTGACAGCAGGACTTGAATGATTTCGGGGTCTATACCAATCAGTTTGGTGTAGGCCCCTTTTTCTTCTCAGGCGTTCAGATTGAGCATTAACCTTTCTATAGTAAGACGATGTATTTGAGCTTGCTTTGAATAGTCACGATTTTGACATTGGATATATGAGAATTAAAACAATTTTTCATAGGATTAACATTACCCGGATTTCCCAGATAAATCTGCAAGAAAAGTGTCTCGGAAAAGAGAAATCTTGATAGTTCAAGTTGAATTTGGAACAATGATTGGCATCGAAAGGATTGAATTATGTTTTGTATACAGTTAAATGGAAAATGTCAGTTTCGCATTTTTAGCAGGGCGGCCGCAATGTTCATATTCTCAGTGACCCGGATCTCCGCTATTCTGACGTTTGTCTTGATTTGCAACCCGGCAGGCATTTATGCGGCCGAGGTGACTCCGGACAAATTGGAGTTTCGCCGACAGGCTGTGCAAAGGATGATCTTTGATCGGTCACAGGATATTCGGCTTGCCGGGCTGTGGCCGGCTAAGATTGTCGGGTTGGATGTGATGCATCCGCCGGTAGGCCTGCAGGTAAATGACCCGCGGCTGGAAATTCAGGGCGGTCGCTTGCGTATCAGCGCCAGTAAAGCAGCAACCGCGACACGCTGGATCGGTGGATTCAATCCTTTTGCGGTTTATGACGTGGCGGTTAACAAATTTAACGGATCTGGCCAGATCGGCCTGATGTTTCGGGACACCGACGCGGAGAATCGAATCACGGCGATATTGGTGGTTGAGGATGGAACGTACCGATCGATCCGCTGTATCATGACCAAGGACGGCAATGAAACGGAGCGTCAGGATTTCGCACTGCCCAAAACATTGAGCTGCAATGACCCGATTCGCCTGCGAGTACAGATGATGGCGGTAGGTGTCAATCTTTTCGTCGAGCAGACGCAGAAGTCGACACTGATCGGACGAATGGATTTTGTCAAGCACTTTGACCTTCGACGCAAGGATTTGATGCGGCTTTTTGAGTTCTGTTTGCACACATCGCTTCGAGGCGACGCATTGGTAGAGATAGACGAAGCAACAGCGGCGTTATCACCGGGTATCGGGCAAGCGGACATGCGGGTCGTGACATACGAGGATGGATCACCTTTATTCAAAGATGGGCGGCTCTGGATATTAATGACGGTGCGGGGAGGTGGACTGCCTCATCCGATGCAGGGGATTTACAGCTTGAATCCATCCGTGTTCGATATTCGTTTTGAAGGAATTATCCTCTACGACCGCGGGGATGGATTGTTGCGAAATGATTTGGCCTCTAATATTTTCTATGATCGAAACCACAACCAATGGCGGGGTTTTACAACCGGTTTTTCATCCTATGGAGACCCTGAGAAGAAAGAGAAAAAACAGCTCTGGGCTGTGCATAGTTCTCGTGAGCCGCTTGAAGGGCTCTCTATCATGAAGGCCAAACCCACGGGCCTGATTGGTGACTACGAAGACCCTCAATGCATATACGATTCCCAGGCGGATAAATGGCGCATGCTTCTTTGCGAAAATCATCGCGGCTACAAAGCAGTAATTCGGCAGTCAGAAAAGTGGGATGGCACATATGAAAAAATTGCCGGACCTGTGGAAGTAAACAGTACCGGCACTCAGATTCAAAAGATTGGCCAAAAATACTATGCTCTTTTCGGCAGCGCCGACCGCAAGGTCTATATTCGAACCTACCCGGATCTTGAACCAGCCGGCGAACTCCGGATACACCGACCACCGTGGAACGACAAGACCGGAACACGCATCTGGCCCAATGTCATTCCGCTGTCGGCCGGTTACCCTGCCCGCTACATCGCATTGATGATGGATCGACTGAATTTTCCGGGCATGCAAGGAGCCAACTGGACTTACGGCGCTATGTACCTGTATCACGCTCATCCGGCGGGCGGTGACCAACTGGATTACGAATACAAGTCAAGCCAAACCGGGAATTGATGGCGTAAACAATACTTTCGAAAAGAATATCTCGTATCGAAATAACCGGGCCAGCGGTGAGGCATAAAATGAATTTGAATAATTAACATGAAAACTGAATTATGGCTTGAGTTTTGCTATATGAGTCTTTCTGGATTATTCTATTTTCCATAGTTTTCCAAGCAGTTCATACATTTGACGGTCGTGCTGTTTCAATTCAGATCGGACAAATGGATAAAAGTCATTGGTTCCGAAAATGGCCTCCGTGCACTCGGCAAAATACTCCTGGTCGTTGTTCAGGGCGTAGGCGCGCCTTGGCTTTCCGGAGATATGTTGAACCGACTCGTATTTTTTACTATCTACCGCTTTATTGTAGGCCTCGCGAATTTCGGTATTGTCGTAGCCCAGGACGCAATGATGGTAGGAATGGGCCAGTTCGTGCATCACCATCCAGGGTTGATCAAGTGTCCACTTGAGAAAATTCTCGGAATTGGCGATCTCCACGCTGCGAGCCTTCTCCGGATTGAAGCCGTTGTTACGCAACCACTGCTCGCTCGGATGGTAGCACATGCACCGATGTCGCGGGGCTTTGTATTCCACCCAAATCGGCACATTCCTGATTTCTTTGAGGGCTTCATCCGGCACGATACGAGCGATCTGATAAAGCTGGTGGTTTAGCAGCTTCAATACATCCTCAGCCAGATCGGCGTGATCCGACAATAATTTCTTGTTAACCAACACTTTCCAGCTCTCGATTTCTCTGACTATATAGCCGGAAGTGGGGGTATATTCGCTTGAAGCAACACAAACAGCAGCAAGTGCGATACAAATCAGGAATATTTTTTCCATCGAAGATACTCTCCTTGTATGTAAGTCTTTAACAGTACCTTGTTTGTACTTGATGTGTCCACACACATCGGTTTCCATTTCTTTCAGTATATAAAGTTTGATTGGAAAATGAAGTCACTATTGTTCATTTTTTTGTATGAGTGATGTTTCGTCTCTGGTAATATCATTCTGGTTAAACTCAAACATCTGGAAATGGAAAGGAGTTGCTATGATCAAGCATATCGTAAAACAACCGTGTTGGATTACCTTGACTACACTTTTGGTTGTCCCCGCTTTTGTGATGTCTGTCCGGAGTGTTACGTTTGGGGCGGTCGGAAAGATCGATGAGAATCGTATTGAAAAGATTTCGGCCATGCTGTCAGGGAAGCCGGCGGGTTTTGGCCTGCCGATTAGCGAACGCAGCGCCTGGAAGAAGCTCTCCGGGAACGATTCGTTCAAGAGAATAATTCCGGATGCTGAAAAGCTGCTTGAAAGCCCCATTCCCGAACAGCCCGATGATCTGTTTCTGGATTTCTCCCGTACCGGAAACCGCACGCGATGGCAGAGAGTCAGCGGCCGCCGGCGGAGAAGGATCAGTACGTTCGCACTGGCCGAGTGCCTGGAAAACAGGGGACGTTTTGTGCCGGCGTTTGAAGAAATTGTCCGGGTGCTGTGTTCCGAACGGACCTGGGTCATGCCGGCCCACGACAGGGATCTGAGCAACTTTTACGGCAAGAGTGTCGATATCGATCTCGGCTCTTCGGCACTGGCGTGGTCGTTAGGCACTGCTGACTATCTGTTGGCCGACAAATTAAGTTCTGAAACACGCCGGCTGCTTCGCGAAAACCTGGAGAAGCGTATTTTTCAGCCATATCGTGACATGGTATCGGGCAAGCGCGAGAAAAACTGGTGGATGACCGGCACGAATAACTGGAACGCCGTTTGCCTTGCCGGCGTGACCGGTACGGCGCTGGCCGTGATAGATTCGCCTGAATCCCGCGCTCTATTTGTCGCCGCGGCGGAGGATTACTCGAAGAATTTCCTCAAAGGATTCACAGACGACGGCTATTGCTCGGAGGGCCTCGGCTATTGGAATTACGGCTTCGGCTATTATATCATGCTCAGCGAGTTAATCTATCGGGCGACAGACGGCAAAATGGACCTGCTGGATGATGCCAAGGTGAAACAGGCCGCAACTTTCGGTTCGAAAATCGAAATTACCAACAGCGTCTATCCGGCGTTCGCAGATTGTTCGATCAGGGCCGAGCCAAGCTCCCGACTGATGTACTTTATCAGCCGGCGTCTCGGTATGGGCCTGCGCAGATGGGAGCAGATTGACCCTGTCACCGCCGGTTCTCTCTATCAGAGCATGATGTATTCCTTTCCGAACTCCGCTTCTCGCAGCTTGCCGGCCCAAAATGCTTCTCGGGGGCCCGGTATCCGGTCATGGTTCGACCGGGCGGGGATCCTTATTTGCAGGCCGGCACGAAGTTCATCTTCGAGCCTGGCGGTTGCCCTTAAGGGCGGGCACAATAACGAGCATCATAACCATAACGATGTCGGCTCATTCGTTGTAGTGTTGGGCGACAGGCCGCTGCTGCTCGATCCCGGCGGGGAAGTCTACACGGCTCGGACATTCAGCAGCCGCCGGTATGAAAGTAAGGTTCTGAATTCCTTCGGGCATCCCGTCCCGCTCGTGGCCGGCAAATTGCAGCGAACCGGCAGGCAGGCCCGGGGCCGGGTCGTTCGAAAGGAATTCACTGAAGATACCGACACTCTGGTACTGGATATCTCATCCGCCTACGATGTTCCGGAACTTAAAACATTGCAGCGCAAATTTGTCTATTCCCGGCAGGGTTCTGGTTCTTTGACAGTGACGGATGATGTAATCTTTTCGAAACCCTGTGATTTCGGTACGGCACTGATTACGTTCGATAAGTGGCAGAAGCTCTCTGCATCATCGCTGGTTATTCGCGATCAGGACAAAGCCCTGCGGGTAGATATAGAAGTTACGGGCGCCGATCCTTCGACTACGCTCAGGACAGGTTTCAAAATCCAGCCTGAGACGATCGAGGAAGACCTCAGCGGTCGCAGACTACCGACTCGTCTGGGGATTAACCTGACCCGGCCCGTGCTTCGTACCGTTGTATGTTTGAGAATTACTCCGGCGGAATAATCCACCGTAGCTCGATTAAAGAAACTGCCCCGGGCCGGAGACCGATAAAATGCGTTAAAATCATATTGTAGAACAGGAGAAGAAAATGGAATCGATAAATCGAAGAGATTTTTTGAAAGGTTCAGTTGGTACTGCTGCGGGGCTTACCGTCATATCGGCGGGCAGAAGTTCTGCGGCGGAAAACAAGGTTGTTATGGGGATCATGGGAGTCGGCGGCCGGGGGCGTGCGCTTCTGACCAGCCTCGTTAAAAGGTCCGATGTTAAGATTAAATATATCTGCGACGCCGATACGCGATGTTACGGACCGGCGGCGGAGATTGTTATCGAAGGCCACGACTACAAACCGGAATTTGTGCAGGATTTTCGAAAGATTCTGGACGATCCGGAGGTTGATGCGATTATCATCGCCACTTCCGACCGGTGGCATGCTCTGGCAACGATTATGGCCTGCCAGGCCGGCAAAGACGTTTATGTTGAAAAGCCGCTTTCGCTGAGCATTTGGGACGGCAGAAAAATGGTTGAGGCGGCCCGTAAGTACCAGAGGATTGTCCAGGTCGGAACGCAGAGTCGCAGTGCTCCTTATACAGATAAGGCCGCCGAATATATCCGCAGTGGGAAATTGGGGGATGTGCATTTGGCACGCGTGTTCCTTATGCAGGAGTCCGGCCCCATTGGCGTGGCCGACGTGCAATCGATACCGGAAGGTCTGGATTATGATTTATGGTGCGGCCCGTCCCCCATGCTGCCTTATCGTCCGGGCAGATGGTTTTGGAGGCTGTGGGATTTCTATGTCGGCTACATTATGGCCGACATGGTTCACCAGATCGACCTGGTGCGGTACCTTGTTGGTAAGGACTATCCGGAGACGGTTTGCAATGCCGGCGGAGTTTACCACTTCGACGACGGCAGAGAGCAGCCGGATACCCAGTTCACGACTTTCGAGTTCGGCGAGCTGACAATGCTTTTCGAAGCATCCCTCTGGTCGCCCTACATGCACCGAATCGTTCACTTGAAGGACAAAAGTAAATTTCCAGACTGGCCATTCTCTGCTACGAAGATAGAGATATGCGGAACCAAAGGATTTATGTGTTTCGGCAGACACGGCGGCGGATGGCAGGTGTTCGAAGGGGATGCTCGTGTTCGCCGGAGCAAGGCCGTTGTTTCGGAGCCGGCCACCTTGAAATTCGGCAGCATAATCGATGCGCATTTTGAAGATTTCGTGGACTGCATCCGTACCCGCAGGAAACCTAAGGCTGATGTTGAAGAAGTGCATCGTTCGATGGCGCTGTGCCATCTGGCCAACATCTCGTATCGAGTGGGGAACCGGAAGCTGAAATTTGACGGTTCGACCGAATCGTTTGTGAATGACGCCGAAGCCAACAAATACCTGAAGGCCAACTACAGAAAACCCTGGATTGTGCCGGAGAAGGTGTAAGGTCGGGATGTTGCTTTAACGCACTTTTAACAGCCGAAGGCCCCCACTGCGCTATTCGTTATTACTGAACTTTTGCACAACTCTTGTTATTAAAAAAACGGCCTCATATCCAAGGCCGTTGAGTTTTTCGCTAAATTTTCCTGTGGATTTGTTTACTGCTTCAGGAGCCGGCAGCGTTTGGCCTGATTAAGTTGATTTGGCGGCGGCCTGCATGTCGCTATTATCCGATAACTGAATGATGCACTTGAGAATATCCGACCTGCTGATAACTCCCGTCACTTTGCCGTTTGAGGTGACCGGGACTCTCCTGATGGAGTTGTCTCTCAAGCAATAGCAAACATCCAGCAGAAGCTCATCTTCTTCGAAGTGAATAGCAGGTTGTGTCATAAAATCGTTTACAGTCCTGTCTTTTTCATCGTCATAAGTATGGAATAATCTCAGGACATCCTGTTCGGAAAGCATTCCGACCAGCCTCATATCCTCCTCGACCACAGGGATACCGGTGATATTATTTGTTGCCATCAGTTTTAGGGCTTCAAATATTGGAGTTTCTTTCCTTATGCAAATGACTTGCTTTGTCATTATTTCTTTTGCTTCAAGCATAGCAGTGCCCCCGTTTCATATCCAATTTAATTAACCGGTAATTGCTTTCCAGCTTTGATTTAGTTCTTCCATCAGTTCGATTACTTCACGAATCATTTTAGGATCGTGTTTAATATTAGCCTCGGATAGGCGATTATTCATAAAACAGTATAATTTGCGAAGGTTGGTGGCTATTTCGCCGCCGGCGCTCATGTCCAAAACCGCATTAAGCTCATTTATAATATCCTGAGCTTTGTTTATGTATTGTCCCTTTGCTTCATAGTTGTTGGCTTCCAGTTCCTTGATTGCCAGCTTCATAAACTTGATAGCGCCATCATACAGCAGAACAATAAGACGTCCCTTGCTCTGCGTAGTAACTGCACTATCCTGATATGCCGCGATTCCGTTCATAGTATCGCTCCATTATTGATATTTTATGATTCTAAGCCCCGGGTGCTTAACCTATGGGGAGATGACTGACTATTTACGTCACAGTCATCTCCCCCATAAGTCGTTTAATATCCGAATGTTTTTTGTTGTTATCTCAGCAGGCTCAATGCCATCTGAGGCACACTGTTGGCCTGTGATAACATGGCAACACCGGCTTGTGCCAGCACCTGTGTTCTGGTCATAATAGCCATTTCAGTTGCCACGTCGACATCAGAAATCCGTGATTCGGCTGCCATCAGGTTCTCAGCCTGATTGTTGATGACCGATATGGTGCTTTCCAGACGGTTCATCTTGTAACCGAACATGGCACGAGCAGTATCTTTGGTGGTGATAGCGGCAGCTACAGTTGCCAGAGCAGATTGAGCATTTGCAGTGGTATCGATGCTTGCGCCGGCTACATTGATGCCCAGAGCGCTGCTGGTCATATCGCAACCAGTGATATCAACCTTGTCAGTCGTTGCGGCACCGAATTGAATCGATATCGAGGCGGAAGCGCTATTTAGCATCGTGTTGCCGTTGAATGCCGTTGCTCCCGCGATACGGTTGATTTCAGCAGCCATTTCGCTGAACTCATTGTTCATAATGGCTCGCTGTGCGGAAGAGTATGATCCAGTGGCGGCCTGCTCGGCCAACTGTTTCATACGCACGAGAGCTTCATCGATAGTTCCCATAGCGCCTTCGAACGTCTGCAACATACTGATGCCGTCCATCGCGTTACGAGAGCCCTGCTGAAGCACGGCGATGTCGGCACGCATCAATTCACGAACCGCCAGGCCGGCTGCGTCATCCTTTGCACTGTTGATGCGCAAACCCGACGACAGCCTCTCGACCGACTGAGCCAGGCTGTCATAGCTCATGCCCAGGTGTCGGGCAGCATTTGCCGCCATAATGTTGTTCTTGATTGCTAACATATTTGTGACTCCTTAATATAGTACCAGACAAATCTTTTGTGGCTCTGTCAAAAGCCCCCGAATATTCACTTGGACATGCAACGAGCACGCCGTAAAGTCTGCTTTCAATGCTCATTATCGACCAGAACGAAAGAGACTTGAGGAATTTCTTTATTAGAAATCACTTAAGTGCGGTTGGACCGGTAATCCGGATGAAATCGGGTCTGATACTGCAAAATCGCTGACGGAGATAACGAAAAAAACAGGATGAATTTTGTGAAATTATAGGACGATTCCCGCGTGAGTTTGCCGCTTCGAAGCACATAAAATTCACGAGAAATCTTCTTTGTAAAGGACGTTATAAAAAGGATAATTCTTGCCGGGGATTTCCTTATGGTGTATTATCCGAGTGATATATGCAGAAACAAGAGGAACATGTTAATAACAAAACACTGCTTGTTTTTAATAGCCACGAAGCGTGGGTATATCAGCTCGGAGTATTAGCCCGCATTTCTCACAACCCCATTGAAAAAAGCTCCTTGTTCTGATATAACATTTTTATTCAAAAAGATTTAAACCAGAGACAAGGAGCTGTCTTATGAAAACACACTGTAATCAACAA